>SKER01000064.1_pt1 | contig 142184 bp, 132 predicted proteins | sample 4826961 | NCBI WGS metagenome assembly SKER01 (sample SAMN11008804, study PRJNA524170) | human gut metagenome | biome: Human fecal sample; material: Feces; isolation source: fecal sample from pouch patient p47 | host: Homo sapiens | place: Israel: Tel-Aviv | collected 2016-11-16
AAACTACGATTGTAGTTTTCTATATCCCTGGCTAACTCTGTATAAACTGTGGCAACGACAGTTTGTACCTCGTGTAGCGTCGTTAACTCACTTTGCCGTACTTACTGAGGAAAGCGTTGCTTTCCCTATTTCCAATCTCAAAAGGTCTCCCAGACCTTTTGAGCTACCTGCAGTTCGTGCGATGCAGAGCAAAGTTGGTCGATTTCACCAACTTTGTGAGGGTAGTAAGGGAGCTAGGCAATCGCTATGGAGATTGCCGTTCGACATCAGTCACTTTAGTGACTTGATGTCATTGCTCCTTGCCTTGGCTATTTTCGATTTTTATTGAGTATAAGCCGTGGCTGGTTCTTAATCTAATAAGGAAGATTGTCTTCACCCAAAAGTACCATTGAGACAGACAGTTACGATAGCAGCCTTATTTTTAAGCCTTCAATACCTCCTATTGAAGATTCCGCTCTTTTTACCTGACGCCCTAGTTCTTTATGTCCTTCTTGCACCGTTAGTGACTGGAAGGACTCTTATCCCAGCTGACAAATAGCCTGATTTTTAGTAAAATAGTAGGGATGTATCAGCCCTCAAGTCCTAGCTTCTGAGTGCTTGGGCTTTTACTTTATTTATACTCTTCGAAAATCAAAATTTTCCCACGGATAAAGTCACTCTATGATTTTTCATTCGAAGTGACTACGAAAACTACGACTGTAGTTTTCTATATCCCTGACTAATTTCATAAAAACTGTAATATTGACAGTTTTTACTCCATGTCGCATCGTTAACTCACCTTGCCGTACTTACTGAGGAAAGCGTTGCTTTCCCTATTTCGAACCTCAAAAGGTCTCCCAGACATTTTGAGCTACCTGCAGTTCGTGCGATGCGGAGCAAAGTTGGTCGATTTCAACAACTTTGTGAGGTTAGTAAGGGAGCTAGGCAATCGCTATGGAGATTGCCGTTTGACATCAGTCACTTTAGTGACTTGATGTCATTGCTACTTTCCTCGGCTAATTTCGATTTTCATTGAATATTACCTATTAAATTGGAGAAAATAACCATGTCAATCAAACTTGTTGCCATTGATATTGACGGCACCCTGGTCAACAATGAGCGAAAAATCACCCCAGAGGTCTACCAGGCCATCCAAGAGGCCAAGGCTGCTGGTGTGAAGATTGTTATTACAACCGGTCGCCCCATTGCTGGGGTCCAAGACCTCTTAGCAGAGCTTAAATTGAATGAACCTGACAACTATGTCATTACCTTTAACGGAGCCCTGGTTCAAGAGACAGCTAGTGGCCAAGAAGTCATTAAGGATGCTCTGACCTATGAGGACTATCTGGATATTGAGCTGCTAGCCACCAAGTTAGGGATCCATTCCCACGCTGTCACCAAAGATGGCATTTACACCAGCAACCGCAACATTGGTCACTACACGGTTCATGAAGCCACCCTTGTTAGTATGCCGATTTTCTATCGGACGCCAGAAGAAAATCGCCAGCGGGAATTTGTCAAGACCATGTATATTGATGAGCCGACTATCCTTGATGCAGCCATTGCTAAAATTCCCAAGGAATACTATGAACGCTTCACTATTGTTAAATCAGCTCCCTTCTATCTTGAATTGCTCAATAAGACTTCAAATAAGGGAACTGCTGTCCTCCATTTGGCAGAAAAATTGGGAATTTCAGTTGAGGAAACCATGGCCATCGGTGACGAAGAAAATGACCGAGCCATGTTGGAGGTTGTCGGCCATCCCGTTGTTATGGAAAATGGCAATCCCCAACTGAAAAAAATCGCTCGCCATATCACCAAGTCCAATGAAGAGTCCGGTGTTGCTTACGCCATTAGAAAGTGGGTTTTAGATTAATGTATACGTATAAAGTCGGAATTTCCGCTCAACAACACGAAGATTTTGTTAAATCCAGCGGCCAAACTAACGTCCTTCAAAGTGCTGACTGGGCCAAGGTCAAGGATAACTGGGACAATGAACGCCTCGGTTTCTTTGAAGATAGGGACATGATTGCTTCTGCTTCCATCTTGATTAAACGTCTGCCACTGGGAATGACCATGCTCTATATCCCTCGCGGACCAATTATGGACTATCAAGATCAAAAAATTGTTGACTTTGTCATTAAGTCCCTTAAGAAATATGCGCGCTCCAAGCATGCCCTCTTCATCAAATTTGACCCTCAACTGCTACTTAAGGCCTATAAGATTGGTGAGGAAGTTGAGGAAGAGCCCAAGACTCTAGTTGCCCTAGATAACCTGCAAAAGGCTGGGGTTGAGTGGTCTGGTCGAACTATGGCAATTGCTGATAGTATCCAACCGCGCTTCCAAGCGAATGTCTACACCCAAGAGGACATAAAGTCAACCTTCCCTAAACATACCAAGCGCCTAATGAAGGATGCTCAAAAGCGGGGAGTGATTACCAGCCGTGGAACCATTGATGATGTCCAAGCCTTTGCGGATGTGGTTGCCCTGACTGAGAATCGTAAAGGGGTAGCCCTGCGTAACTATGATTACTTCAAGAAGATGATGACCATCTATGGCGACAATGCCTATCTGCACCTGGCTAAAGTCAACCTGCCTAAGCGTTTGGCTGAATACAAGGAGCAACTGGCTCAGATTGAAAAGGATTTATCAGAAACAGCTGAAAATCAAAAGAAACGCCTAACCAAGCTGACTCAACAAAAAAACTCTGTCCAAAAATACATCAGCGAATTTGAAGAATTTGTCGATAAATACGACGATGAATTGATTATTGCGGGTATCCTGTCAGTCCGTTTCAGTAATGTCATGGAAATGCTTTACGCGGGCATGAATGATGAGTTCAAGAAATTCTACCCTCAGTACTCTCTCTATCCCAAGGTCTTCGAAGATGCCTATGCTGACGGTATCAAATGGGCCAATATGGGCGGTGTCGAAGGAAGTCTAGATGATGGCTTGACCAAATTCAAGTCCAACTTCAATCCGACCATCGAGGAGTTCATTGGAGAATTCACCATTCCAACCAGCCTCCTCTACAAACCAGCTATGTACGCTTACAATAAACGTAAACAAGCAAGGAGTAACCACGAATGAGCTTTGAAATCTTAAGCAAGGAAGCCTTTGAGACCTTCAGTCAAAGGGTTGCCTACAAGTCCTTTATGCAATCAAGTCAGATGGCTGAGCTCTTTAAGAAACGTGGCTATAGCATTGCCTATGTTGGCCTCAAAGCCGATGGAGCTTTGCAGGTGGCCGCCTTAGTTTATTCTATGCCCATGACGGGTGGCCTCCACATGGAAATCAACTCTGGCCCCTTCTCCACAGACCACAAATACCTGAGTGACTTCTATCAAGGCCTCAAGGACTATGCTAAGAGTGAGGGCGCTCTAGAATTATTGGTTAAACCCTATGACACCTATCAAACTTTCGATAGCGATGGCAAGCCCATTGATGATGAACGTCCAGAGCTGATTAAAACCTTAACTGACCTAGATTTCAGCCACGATGGCCTGCAAACCGGTTATCCTGGTGGCGAGCCTGATTGGCATTATGTCAAGGATATGCGGGAAATTACTGCTGATAACCTCATGAAATCCTTTAGCAAAAAGGGACGGCCCCTGGTTAAAAAATCCAAGACCTTTGGAACCAAGCTGAAGAAACTAAGTCGTGAAGATCTCCCTATTTTTAAGGACATCACCTCTGCTACTTCTGATCGTCGGGATTACACCGATAAGGATTTAGACTACTATCAAGACTTCTTTGACAGCTGGGGAGACCAGGCTGAGTTCATGGTTGCTAGCCTTAATTTTCAGGATTATGCCGACCATCTCAAGGAAGGACAGGCCAAGCTTGGAGCCAAGCTGGATAAGCTAGCCCAGACCCATGCCAATAATCTGGAATCACCTAAGTACCAACGTCAGAAAAAAGAGTTAGACCAGCAAATGAGCACCTTTGATAAACGTTTAGAGGAAGCTCAAGAATTGCTTGACCAGCATGGCAGTCAAGATGTTGTCCTAGCTGGAAGCCTCTTTGTCTATACCAAGCAGGAAGCCATCTACCTCTTTTCGGGTTCCTATACCGAGTTTAACAAATTCTATGCGCCTGCCCTCCTACAAGAACATGTCATGCTGGAAACGCTCAAGAGAGGAATTCCAAGCTACAATTTCTTAGGAATTGAAGGCATCTTTGATGGCTCAGATGGGGTTTTACGTTTCAAACAGAACTTCAACGGTTACATCACCCGCAAGATGGGGACCTTTCGCTACTACCCAAGCCCTCTCAAATTCAAAGCCCTCAAGACCATCAAGAAGGTCTTGGGCCGCCAATAAAACGAGAAAGACTGAGAGTTCCAGACTCCCAGTCTTTTTTAGTTCAAAAATTTTTGACAAGAGCATCAAATCCCTTGATTAAAAAATCGAAATTTTCTTAGAAAATTCATCTCATGACAAATTTAGGCCGTTTCACGACATAGATGAATTTTCACCCTTTTTCTGTGATATTATACAAGTGTCTGGTGCATAAGACAAAAAAATATCTATCAAAGCTTTTTCAATTATACCTTATTGAGTCGCGACATTTTGGTGTTACAGAAGCTCAAAACACAGAAATAGGAGGTCTGTTATGAATAAAGATGTTCTTAGTAACTTTGAAACTTTGGATAATACTCAACTGGTTAAAATAAAGGGTGGAGGAGATGAGGGATATAACTTCTGGTATGGTATTGGAAAATGGGCTCGACAACAATATCGTGGCTTTTGTAATTGGTCTAACTGGTGTAAAGGGTAAAAGAAAGGAGTAATACTATAAAAAACTATCAAAATATGACTGCTGTAGAACTGTCTCAAATCGTTGGTGGTGGTGGAGGCTTAATTCCTACACTTCCAACCTATAATCAACTTTTAAGATCCTTTTGTGGATTGGCTGATGGTTGGAATGGTAAACGCCGTCGTGGTCACTGCTAAAAGTGCATTGGTACTAATATAAATCTTTTGAAACCCTAGCTTACTAACAGATTAGGCTAGGGCTTCTTATTTTTTATCTTCTTTAATTTAACAGTTCTGCCTCCATTCCATTAGAAAAGCAATAAATATGAAAATCATCAGATCTGTCTCTTTAGTAATTATTACCTTTATTTTATCTATCCTCATCCAACTTCCGACTTATATTGTCATTCAGAAAATGAATCAGGCTGGGCTTGATATGAAGGAAGTTTTTATAGCATTAATCGTCGCTTGTACCATTTTCTTACTTCTCTTTTTGCTTAGACAGAAAATCCTAAGAAAGAAACATTTGCCGAGAAAACCAATGGCTATTTGGAAGATTCTACTTGGGGTCATATCCATATTTACTCTTGAATTGTTAGCCAATAGTATTCTAATCAAATTAGGACTATATACTGAATCGGGTAATAATCAAGCTATTATAAAATATCTATTCTCTGATAAATTTTACTTCATGCTGTTTGCTACAAATCTAATGGCTCCTATTTTAGAAGAGCTACTTTTTCGAGGTTTTTTACAAGAAATTTTGCTACAGCTATTTCCCAAATCTGAGATCATTGTCGTTCTTTTAGTTGCTTTTTACTTTGCTTTCCTACACACCTATTCATTCAATTTTAATCTCTTTGGTTATCTAATAAGTGGTTTATATTTTACTTTGATTTATTGGAAAACTAGAACGATAAAATACAGTATTATAGCTCACATCGGCTTCAATAGTCTAATTACAGTAGTTGCACTGATTTTCCATTAGTAATCTTATAGATTTTTATGAGTCTAAAATTCCATAAAAATAGGTCAGAAGTACAAATAACTTCTAACCTATTTTTTTTATTAACTATTTTTGCTTATTGATTATTTTACAAAGTCCAAAAGTGCCAAGAAGCTGTCTGCTTGCAGTGAGGCACCACCAACAAGGGCACCATCAACATTTTCTTTAGCCATGTATTCTGCAACGTTTTCAGGTTTTACAGAACCACCGTATTGGATACGTACAGCTTCTGAAACTTCTTTACCATAAAGCTTTTCAACTGTAGAGCGGACAACACCACAGATTTCATCAGCAATATTAGCATCAGCTGACTTACCAGTACCAATAGCCCAAATTGGTTCGTAAGCGATAACCATACTTGAAACTTGTTCAGCACTCAAGCCTTTAAGGTCAGCAGTGATTTGTCCTTCAATCCATTCGGCTGTTTTACCAGCTTCATAGGTTTCAAGAGATTCACCACAGCAAAGGATTGGAGTCATGCCATGTTTAAAGATAGCATGAGCCTTTTTATTGATTTCTTCGTCAGTTTCATGGAAGTAATCACGGCGTTCTGAGTGACCGATAATAACATATTCTACACCAAGTGCTGCGATAGTTGCAGGGCTGTTTTCACCAGTAAAAGCACCAAAATCTTCGAAGTAACAGTTTTGGGCTGCAACTTGCAATTCGGTATCTTTCACACCTTTTTTCATTCCTTCAAGGAAGATAGCTGGTGCACCGATAACAGTGTCAACAAGTTCATTTGATGGGATATTATTTTTAACCGCATCAACAAATTCGCGAGCCTCTGCTGCAGTCTTGTTCATCTTCCAGTTACCGGCAATAATTGGTTTACGTGACATTTCACATACCTCTTCTTTTAATTTTTTTTTACCCCTTTATTCTACCATAAATCATAGGGCATTTAAAGATTTACTCAGATTTTTCTCAAGGACCCAGCCCATTAGATCAGCTGTTCCTGGCTGATATTAAAGTCAGCAAGAATCTTTTCTAAACCTTCAAAGTTTAGGCGAAAATGCTCCAATTTATGGCCATCAGACCCTAGGGAATACTTGTGACAGCCAAGTTCCTTAAGTAAACCCAGAGCATAGCGGTAAAGGTCCTCGTGATGATAGAGATAGATGGATTTGCTGTTAAGCTCGAAGGCCAGCCCCTCCTCAATCATCTTTTTGAAAATAGCCATCAGCTTTTGCTCATAAACTTGCAGATCCCTGACCTCCAAATCAAAGAGGCGAAAGCCATAATCAAAGTGGGCCAAGACATGGGCATCCACTCGCCCAATAGCCTTCTCAAGTAAGTCTAGGTACTCTGCAATAACCTCATCCCTACGGCGCTCTACTATCTCATCATCCAGATAATCATTTTGACCATTGTGGTGGACCGACAATAACTTGAGGTCATATTCCTTATCTGCCAGATAGGCTAGAATATCCGCTTCACGAGGCTGATAATAGCCGATTTCAATGCCTCGCTTAAGACGATTGCCGTAGATTTGATTGAGGCGCTCAATCTCCTGACTATAGGCCTGGTAATCTGGCGCATCATCTTGCCCAGTATAAGGATTAGAAAGGTCAAAATGCTCGGTTGTCACAATTTGACCAGGGTAGGCTTCTAAATACTCCTCAAATTTAGCCTGAGAATCATAAGAAAAATAAGTATGTAGGTGGTTATCTCGCATGAAAGACCTCCGTTTTAATTGCAATAGCCCTTACAGTTAGTTGATAAAACTAATAATAGCGATGTCAGACCCGATAGGTCTTCTCCTTATTTTATCATATTCACCTCATACCTTTTACTGCTAACTTAAAAAGAATGACGAAACTCCCTTTATCTCTTTTTGCCCACCGAAATGCCCACAACTATGCTATACTAGTTCTTAACGATTTAAATTCAGATAACTAGGAAAGGGGGCAGGAATGGCTAAAAAGAAAAATTCTCATCGGACCAAATGGAAAAAATTTTTTAAGGTCAGCAAGAAGAACCGTAAATCTTTTAACCTGACACTCATACTCATCCTAGCTATCCTACTCTTCCTAGCTTACGGCTTCTACAGTCGGCTGACCATCATTGATACCCAGCCCCCTAAAGTCAGCCAAGACAATCGAGATATTTCCGTTCTCTACTTCATCAACAGTATTGGCGAAGATGCTCGATCCATTTCTGAGGACAATGACCTCTACGCCTCTGTCATGATCGCCCAGGCGATTTTAGAAAGTAATCATGGAACTTCCAAATTGGGTTCCGCTCCCAACTATAACTTGTTTGGAATCAAGGGTAACTACAAGGGAAGTTCAGCTACCTTTCAAACCTGGGAGGATGATGGCAAGGGCAACACCTACAAGATTGATGCGGCTTTCCGAAAATACCCCTCTTATCGCGAATCCCTAGAAGATTATGCAGATATTCTCAGCAAGAACCTCTATGCCGATGCTAGAAAATCCAATACAAGCAGCTACCAGGAAGCTACCCAGGCTTTAACTGGTCGCTATGCTACCGATACCAGCTATAATGCCAAACTCAACCATCTCATCAAAATCTACCACCTAACCGACTATGACTATCCCATAACCCCTTATAAACCCGGACAAGTCTACAATGTCTACCGCATGGCCTATACTGATGTTAGCACCCTAAAGACAGATAATACTTGGGCTAAAAGTCAGTTGGGCAAGTAACTTTGCGCTTCAGAGCTGCAAGGATTTTCAAGCCCGGTCATAAACAAGCAAGTTTTAAATTGAGATCTCAAAAAGAGCCATCCAGACGGATAGCTCTTTTATTAACCTTTATTTATCTTATTTCGCAATATCAAAGACAACTGACTTAACATTCGTCATGGCTTGGATAGAGTATTTAACCCCTTGAACACCTGCACCAGACTTCTTAGCTCCCAAGAATGGGAAGTTATCAGTACCACGTTGGGTCTTGTTGTTGATGTGGACAGTACCAACTTCCAACTGCTCAGCAATCTTAAGGGCTAATGGGAAGTTGTTAGTGAAGACGGACGATTGCAGACCGTATTCGGACTCATTAGCAATTTCCAAAGCTTCATCAACAGAATTCACTCGGATAATTGGTAGGACAGGACCAAATGGTTCTTCCCAAGCCAAACGCATATTCGTAGTCACCTTATCAAAGACCGTTGGGTAAATGGTATTGCCTTCGCGTTTGATTGGTGTTGTGGCGACCGCACCCTTATCAGCCGCTTCTTGAATTAAACCTTCAACATAGTCGGCTGCCTTAGTATCAATCAATGGTGTAATGTCAGCATCTTCTTCTGGCATACCAACAGATAGCTTTTCAACCTTTTCAGTAACTAATTTAACTAACCGATCAGCCACGCTGTCCATAACCAGAACACGTTTAACGGCAGTACAACGTTGACCTGAGTAACCGAAGGCACCAGCAACGATATTATTAGCCGTCAATTCAAGGTCGGCATCTTCCAAGACGATAGCCGCATCCTTACCACCAAGTTCCAACATGATTGGACGCATACCAGCTAATTTACCAATGTTTTCACCAACAGGTGTAGAACCTGTGAAGTTGATAAAGTCAACAGCTTCGTGTTCAACGATGTAGTCACCGATAACGGAACCACGACCAGTGATGGTATTGAAGACACCGGCAGGAAGACCAGCTTCAGCAAAAGCTTCAGCCAAGAGCAAGCCAGAAATGGATCCTTGCGTTGGTGGCTTAAAGGCCACAACGTTTCCTGAAATCAAGGCAGGAGCAATCTTAGATCCAGCCAGGTTAACTGGGTAGTTAAATGGTGAGATAGCCAAGACTAGGCCAACGGGTTCGCGACGAACGACAGCAATTTTACGCTTGCTGGCAGCATCAAAGCTACCACCTTCAAGGACTTCCCCTTCAGCACGAACCCCTTCTTCTGCAGCAAAGTTGACAATTTCTGCAGTCCGAGTGACTTCACCGATAGCTGATTTAAGGCCCTTAGCAATTTCCTTAGACAGAACAGAACCAATCTTTTCCGCATCGCGTTCCAAAATATCAGCTGCCTTATGAATATAGGCCGCACGTTCAATATAAGAGAGTGCCCGCCATTCTGGTAGGGCAGCCTTAGCAGATGCATAGACATAGTCAACTTCTTCATGGCTCATAGATGGGACTGTCCCCAACTCTTTACCTGTCGCAGGCTCATAGATGGTAATCTCTTGTTCAGATAACTTCCACTCACCGTTGACATAGTTTTTGTATTGCTTTGTCATCTAATTCTCCTTTTACTTCTGATAGACCTATTCTATCACTTTTCTAACAATTTTCCAATATCCACTACGCTCATAATCAGAATATTTTGAAAGCTCCTATTTTTTAAAGTAGCCTTCAACCCTCAGCAGTTCCAATCCAGCCACGAAGGTAGAACAGGCATTTATTGATGGTCGGGATGATTAAAAAAACTAGTTGACGCTCTGCGCTAATAACCGGGGCAATATCTCTAAGCTCACCATCTTCTAACGGCTCATTTGGCTAAGAGGAAAAGAAAAAGACCAGAGCTGGGCTCTGATCTCTAGTCGAAGACCTAGTCAACTAGTCAACGTCAACGTATTCCTTTTCAAGTTCCAGAACTTCTTCCATAGTAGAACATTCGGTCAAGGCACGTTGCGCCAATTCTTCCATCTTCTTGGTATCTAGTTTCTTCATCAGGCTACGTGTCCGAAGTACGGAAGTCGCAGACATAGAGAACTCATCAAGTCCGATACCAACGAGAAGAGGGACTGCCTTTTGGTCACCAGCCATTTCTCCACACATACCAGCCCATTTGCCTTCTGCGTGTGCTGCCTTAACAACATTGTTAATCAAGCGCAGAATAGATGGGTTGTAAGGTTGATAAAGGTAAGAAACTTGTTCATTCATCCGGTCAGCAGCCATGGTGTATTGAATCAAGTCGTTAGTACCGATGGAGAAGAAATCCACTTCCTTAGCAAATTGGTCAGCCAACATGGCTGCAGCAGGGATTTCAATCATGATACCAACTTCAATATCGTCTGCCACTGGAACGCCTTCTGCCTGCAATTTAGACTTTTCTTCATTGAAGACTGCCTTAGCAGCACGGAATTCTTTGAGCAGGGCAACCATTGGGAACATAATCCGCAGGTGACCATGAACAGAAGCACGAAGAAGGGCACGAATTTGCGTACGGAACATAGCATCGCCAGTTTCTGAAATAGAAATACGCAAAGCACGGAAACCAAGGAATGGATTCATTTCTTTTGGTAGGTCAAAATATGGCAATTCCTTATCACCACCGATGTCCATAGTCCGAACCACTACTGGCTTACCATTCATACCTTCAAGGACTTCCTTGTAGGCTTGATACTGTTCATCTTCGGTTGGGAAGTCTTGTGAGTCCATATAGAGGAACTCAGTCCGATATAGACCTACAGCTTCGGCACCATTGGCATTAACACCTTCAACGTCTTTTGGCGTACCGATATTGGCTGCCAATTCAAAGTGCTTACCATCAGCTGTTACGGTTTCAGCATCTTTGAGCAGAGCCCATTCAGCCTTTTGCTTAGCATAGGCTTCACCTGCAGCCTTAAATTCAGCTACTTGCTCATCACTTGGGTTAACAATTACTTGACCAGTAATACCGTTAACAGCAACGACATCACCCTGTTTAACCACTTCGGTGACATTATTAGTACCAAGTACCGCAGCGATTTCCAAAGTACGAGCCATGATAGCTGAGTGAGAAGTCCGTCCACCAATGTTAGTAACAAAGGCCTTAACAAACTTCTTGTCCAACTGTGCGGTATCAGAAGGGGTCAAATCGTTAGCGATAACGATTGATTCTTCATTGATAGAGGCTGGATTTGGCAATTTCTTACCTAATAAGTTTGCCAAGACACGCTTGGTCACGTCACGAATATCTGCCGCCCTTTCTTGCATGTAAGGATTATCTTCCATGCCTTCAAAGATGGTGATAAACATGTCGGTCACTTCAGTCAGGGCAGCTTCTGCATTGACTTCCTTGGCCCGGATGGTCTCCTTAATTTGACCAATCATTTCTGGGTCAGCCAGCACCATCAGGTGGGCATCAAATACGGCTGCGGCTTCTTCACCAAGGCTTCCTACTGCTTTTTCACGGATAAGAGAAAGCTCGTCCTGAGACGCTGCTAGAGCTGCGTCTAGACGAGCTTCTTCTGCATCTGTATCTGAAACTGATACAGTTTCAAATGATAAATCCGGTTGAACCAGCAGATATGCCTTAGCAACGGCAACACCATCAGATGCTGCAATTCCTTTTAGCATTTCTGTCATAATCTTATGCCAATCCTTCTTTTGTCATTGTTTCTTCAATAGCTGCGATAGCATCATCAGCATCAGTACCTTCAGCTGAGATAGTAACATCAGCACCTTGACCAACACCAAGGCTCATAACACCCATGATTGATTTAAGGTTTACTGATTTACCCTTGTAATCCAAAGTAATGTCTGAAGCAAATTTGCTAGCTGTTTGAACAAGCAAGGTAGCTGGACGTGCGTGAATACCTGTTTCTGCAACAATGTGGAAATCTTTAGAAGCCATAGTGGTTCTCCTTTTTTCTAATGTAAATATTTGGACTATCTTATGATAACCCTTACAAAATAGGATTATATCACATCCCCCTGTCATTTTCAAGACTTAAACCAACTTTACATAAAAAATTGAAACCCTTTTCCCAATTATTTCAGGCCGAGTTTTCAAGGCTTCCCTTCAGAAAAAAATTCTTGTTTTTCTGAAAGCGGGCAAGTAATATTTCTAGGCAAGCGACAAAGAGGAGGGGCATTTTTGGCTAACTGTTCTAAGGCTTATTTATCTATATAGAAGAAAAATGCCATTCATTTTAAGGGACAATCTTGCTGAGCCCTTGCTGGGACTAGCCTTAGAATAGATATTTTAATGAATGAAAGCTACCACAAGATGTTGGGGGTTAACTTTAGCTTAAACACAAAATATTGTGTTTTTTGAGTAAAATCACTTGATTTTTTAGGACGATTTGGGTATCCTAGGAAAGTACTAAATAAGAGGAGAGAACAATGTCACAAATCACATTATTTTCAAAAAACAACTGTATGCAATGCAAGATGACCAAGAAATTCTTGGATCAAAATGGGGCTGACTATGAGGAAATCAACATTGATGAGCACCCAGAAAAAATTGACTACGTTAAAAGTCTAGGTTTCACAGCAGCACCAGTTATTGAGGCTGGCGATGTGACCTTCTCAGGTTTCCAACCAGCTAAATTGAAGGAAATTGTCTAGGGAATAAATAAAATGGCCAAGCCCAGCAAGTGGGCTTGGTCCTTCTTAAGCAAAAATCAAAACGAATAGAGAAGGAAAAACTATGAGTCTCAAAAATTTAGGCGATGTCTCCTACTTCCGCCTCAATAATGAAATTAACCGACCAGTCAATGGCCAAATCCCTCTTAATAAGGATAAGGAGGCCTTGGAGGCCTTCTTCAAGGAAAATGTCCTTCCCAACTCCATGGCCTTTGATTCTATCAGCCAGAAAATCAACTATCTGATTGAAAATGATTATATCGAAGCTGAATTTATTGGGAAATACAAGTCAGAATTTATTGAGAGCCTAGCTAAAGACCTGCAGGAAGCAGACTTTCATTTCCAATCCTTTATGGCGGCCTACAAATTCTACCAGCAGTATGCCCTTAAAACCAACGATGGTGAAGCTTATCTAGAAAGTATTGAAGATAGGGTTCTCTTTAATGCCCTCTATTTTGCTGACGGTAATGAAGAACTGGCTCAAGATTTGGCTCGGGAAATGATTGCCCAACGCTACCAACCTGCAACGCCTTCATTTTTGAATGCGGGTCGAAGCCGTCGGGGTGAATTGGTGTCTTGTTTCTTAATCCAGGTCACTGACGATATGAACGCCATCGGTCGCTCCATCAATTCAGCCTTACAATTGTCTCGTATTGGTGGTGGGGTTGGAATTTCCCTCAGTAACCTGCGCGAAGCTGGAGCTCCTATCAAGGGTTATGCAGGGGCGGCTTCCGGCGTTGTTCCTGTTATGAAGCTTTTTGAAGATAGCTTCTCCTACTCTAACCAACTGGGACAACGCCAAGGAGCTGGGGTCGTTTATCTGGATGTTTTCCACCCAGATATTCTCAACTTCCTTTCCACTAAAAAAGAAAATGCCGATGAAAAGATTCGGGTAAAAACCTTGTCCTTGGGTGTGACCGTGCCTGATAAGTTCTACGAACTGGCCCGCAAGAATGAGGATATGTACCTCTTTAGTCCCTATACGGTCGAAAAAGAATATGGGGTTCCATATAACTACATTGACATCACTGAAAAGTATGATGAGCTGGTGGCTAATCCTAATATTACTAAGACGAAAATTTCTGCCCGTGAATTGGAAACAGAGATTTCTAAACTCCAACAAGAATCTGGCTACCCTTACGTCGTCAATGTGGATACGGCTAATCGCTCTAACCCGATTGACGGAAAGATTGTCATGTCCAACCTCTGTTCGGAAATTCTCCAGGTGCAAAAGCCTAGTCTGATTAACGATGCTCAGGAATTTGTTCAAATGGGTACCGACATCTCTTGTAATTTGGGCTCAACCAATATTGTCAATATGATGGCCTCTCCTGACTTTGGTCGCTCTATCAAGGCTATGACCAGAGCTTTGACCTTTGTCACCGATTCTTCAAATATCGAAGCCGTGCCAACCATTAAGAATGGTAACGCCCAAGCCCACACCTTTGGTCTGGGAGCTATGGGACTCCACTCCTTCTTGGCTCGCCATCATATGGAATATGGTAGCCCTGAATCCATTGAGTTTACTGACATCTACTTCATGCTGATGAACTATTGGACCTTGGTGGAATCTAACGCTATCGCCCGTGAACGTGGCCAAAGCTTTGTCGGCTTTGAAAAGTCTAAGTATGCGGATGGTACTTACTTTGATAAATATGTAACTGGCCAATTCCAACCAAAATCTGCTAAGGTCAAGGAACTCTTTGCCAAGCATTTTATTCCTCAAGCTGGGGATTGGGAAGCCTTGCGGCAGGCTGTGATGAAGGATGGTCTCTACCACCAAAACCGCCTGGCTGTCGCACCAAATGGATCCATTTCATACATCAACGATGTGTCGGCTTCAATCCACCCTATTATCCAACGGATTGAAGAACGTCAGGAAAAGAAAATCGGTAAGATTTATTACCCTGCCAGTGGACTTTCAACTGATACCATCCCCTACTACACCTCGGCCTATGATATGGATATGCGCAAGGTTATTGATGTTTACGCCGCCGCAACCGAGCATGTGGATCAAGGACTGTCTATGACTCTCTTCATGCGCAGTGAATTGCCACAGGAGCTCTACGAATGGAAAACTGAAAGCAAGCAAACCACGCGCGACCTGTCCATCCTGCGGAATTATGCCTTCAACAAGGGTATCAAGTCCATCTACTACATCCGCACCTTTACCGATAACGGTGATGAAGTTGGCGCTAATCAGTGTGAAAGCTGTGTGATTTAGTGAGACTTATTGTGTCTAAAGCCACTAATAACCCGACAATGCTTAGCTTGGAATTTAAAATACAAGTTTATAACTAAACGTACCAATAATTGACTTGTTCGAAATAAGTTCACTTACCTCAAATCCCCCTTAGAAGAAAAAATAGGGCTATTTAATTTATAGTTTAGGGTGGTAGAGGTGAACAAATTGAACCTAGACGATATTTTCGCTGTAGTGGCATTATAAGTGATACCATCGGTGTCACTTATAACGGATTTTTTGAGACCCTAGGCTCAGAAAATAGGAATGGAACGCCGACGGCGGTCGCTTCCGTCCGCACCACCTAAGAAAATATCAAAATAATAAATTTGATTTAAATCAAATATGCCTTCCGAACAAGTCTAATCTATACAACTACTTTAGGAACAATATTATGACAACATACTATAAAGCCATTAACTGGAATGAAATTGAAGATGTGATTGATAAGTCAACCTGGGAAAAGTTGACAGAGCAATTTTGGCTAGATACGCGGATTCCGCTTTCCAATGATTTGGATGACTGGCGCAAGCTCTCAGAAGCGGAAAAAGACTTGGTGGGTAAGGTCTTCGGTGGCTTGACCCTGCTGGATACCATGCAATCCCAAACAGGTGTTGAAGCCATTCGTGGTGACATTCGTACCCAACACGAGGAAGCTGTCCTCAACAATATCCAATTCATGGAGTCGGTCCATGCCAAGTCCTACTCCTCCATCTTCTCGACCCTCAACACCAAGTCTGAAATCGAAGAAATTTTCGACTGGACCAATAATAATGAGTATCTGCAAAAGAAGGCAGAGATTATCAATGAAATCTATCTGCACGGGGGCGCTCTCCAAAAGAAGGTGGCTTCAACCTTCCTAGAAACCTTCCTCTTCTACTCAGGCTTCTTCACGCCCCTCTACTACTTGGGTAACAATAAGTTATCCAATGTGGCTGAAATCATTAAGTTGATTATTCGGGATGAATCCGTCCACGGAACCTACATTGGCTATAAGTTCCAACTGGGCTTCAATGAGTTGTCCGAAGAGGAGCAATCCGAGTTTCGCAATTGGATGTATGACCTTCTCTACCAACTCTATGAAAATGAAGAGCTCTACACCAAGACCCTCTACGATGAGGTTGGCTGGACCGAGGAAGTCATGACCTTCCTGCGCTACAATGCCAACAAGGCCCTGATGAACCTTGGTCAGGATCCTCTTTTCCCTGATACAGCTGATGACGTCAACCCCATCGTCATGAATGGTATTTCAACAGGTACCTCAAACCACGACTTCTTCTCGCAAGTTGGTAACGGTTATCTCCTGGGTACTGTTGAAGCTATGCAAGATGATGATTATAACTACGGACTCTAAGTAAAAATCTCGCTTAGACCTGCTTTACTACTCAACAAAAATCAGAACTTAGTAAAGCTTTCAGGTTCTGATTATAACTGGTCTAACCTTCCCAGCATCTTGGGAAGGTCTTTCTTTTGTTCCAACTAGGCCTGAATATTTTCATACTTTCTCTGAAAACGTTTCACTGTCTTGCATTATTTTTTCATAGTAGTAAACTGATTGTAAGATTAGATTTTTGAGGGGGCTCCTATGAAATTATACGTCCAGTTCATGATTATTCTTATGTTTTCCCTGGCTGGAGAAATTATTTCAACGGTCTTTAAGTTGCCTGTACCAGGCAGTATTATCGGTTTAATTCTTCTCTTTATCACCTTAGAATTAAAGCTGGTGAGGCTGCGGCATATCTATACGGTAGGTAAATTTTTACTCAACAATATGACCATTCTCTTTTTGCCAGCTGGTGTAGGTATTATGCAATATTTCAATGTCATTATTCCTAATCTCCTGCCTATTTTAATCATTACGCTAGGGGCCTTAGTCTTGAATCTATTGACCATCGGCTTTGTCGTTTCCTGGATAAAGAGTCGCTTCGAAGGCGATTATAAGGGGTAAGTCATGTCAACTATTTATACTAATCCCATCTTTGGTCTCTCCTTGTCAATTTTTGCCTATCTGATTGGCCTTTTAATCTTTAGGCGCTTTCCTCATCCCGCCACGACTCCCCTCCTAGTGGCAACGGTCGTCCTCATCGTCTTTTTAAAGGTGACTGGGATTTCCTATGCCGATTACTACAAGGGTGGCGTTTATCTCAATTCTCTAATTGTCCCCTCGACAGTTGCTTTGGCCATCCCTCTCTATCGGAATTTCCCCTTGATGAAGCACCACTATCGCAGTATTCTTCTGGGAACTGGGATTGCTACGCTCCTTAATACCATCTACACGGCTTTGATTGCAAAATTTTTTGGCTTGGACTTCTTCTTTGCGGTCTCTCTTTTTCCAAAATCAGTTACGACGGCCATGGCTATCGGTATCAGTCAGAAAATGGGTGGGCTGACGACTCTGACCCTAGCGGTCGTGGTGATGACAGGTATCTTAACCAGTGTCATCGGTCCTTCTGTCCTCAAGGCCTTCAAGATTAAAGACCCTATTGCCTTTGGCTTGGCCCTAGGTGGAACCGGTCACGCTATTGGAACAGGCGCAGCCCTCAAATACGGTCAGATTCAAGGAGCCATGGCAGGCCTAGCCATCGGTATCACTGGTGTCATGTATGTCATCATCAGCCCGATTGTGGCCCAGTTGATTTTGAAATAAAGACTTTTCTTAATGGAAATCAACTTATCCCAAAAAGCATAGCCAATCGTGAAGATTGGCTATGCCTTTTACTATAACCACCTGGCTGGTGACAATTAATACTCTTCAAAAATCAAAATTATTCATCGTTAACTCACTTTGCCGTACCCAAGTACAGCCTGCAGTTCGTTGCCTTGACTATTTTTGATTTTTATTGAGTATAACTGTGTGTCTCAGGTCCTATTTCTTTTTTGTCTAGCGAAATATCTCTGCTAGGATAGCCACGCCCTGATCAATCTCTTCCTTACTCAGGGTCAGAGGTGGCAGGAGTCTAATGACATTGGTTCCAGCCGTCAGAACAATCAGACCCTCATCACGAGCTGCCTGGACCAGGTCTGCCAAATTTTCGGTCGTCTGGATACCAATCATATAACCCAGACCACGAATATCACTGACCTTGGGATTAGCGCCTAAGGCCTTTTTGAGCTGGTCTTGGAGATAATTCCCATTTTCCCAAGCTTGGTCGAGAAAACCTGGTGCCCTCATAAGATCAAGAACAGCCGAGCTGGCTGACATGGCCAACTTATTGCCACCAAAGGTGGAACCGTGGCTACCGTATGAAAAGGCTGAGCTCAGAGCCGACATAGCCAGCATGGCTCCGACTGGAACGCCATTAGCCAGACCCTTGGCTAGGGTAACAATATCTGGAACAATTCCGTAATGCTCAAAGGAGAAGAGCTTACCTGTCCTGCCCATTCCTGTTTGGACCTCATCAACAATCAGGTAGAGGCCCTTTTCCTGACAAAGGGCAGCTAGTCCTTGGACAAAGGTCTGATCTGCTGGAAGGACCCCAGATTCTCCCTGAACCATCTCCAGCATAACGGCAGCTGTTTGCTCATTAACCAGAGCCTTGACAGAAGCTAAATCATTGAATTTGGCATAGCTAAAATGGGGGACGGCATCACCAAACCCGGTCTTAATCTTATCTTGGCCAGTTGCCGACATAGAGCCAAAGGTCCGACCATGGAAGGAATTTTCAAAAGTAATAATGCCCTGCTTTCCACTAGCCTTACGGGCAATCTTAATGGCAGCCTCATTGGCTTCAGCACCACTATTACAGAAGAAGGCCAGATAATCGTAATCACCGATTAGCTTCTTAGCCACCTCTTCTTGCAGGCTATTTTGATAGAGGTTGGGCGTGTGCCAGATTTCCTGGACCTGTTTTTCCAAGGCCGCCTTAACTTGCGGATGAAATCCCAGATTGGTGACCCCGATACCTGTTGAAAAATCTAAGTAAGGTTTGCCCTGACTATCAATCAATTCATTGCCTTGAGCCTTGACAAATTCGATGTCTGCTCTTTTGTAATTTGAAAATAACTTGCTCATCTTAACCTCCAAAAATGTGATACTGCTACTCTCTTCGTGTTTACTTTGCCGACCTAGTTAGGCTTCAATCAGGGTGCCACTAGTCAAATTATCACTAATTAGTACCTGATTAACACCTGCCTGAACCGTTTGGGCTGCACTTTCTAGTTTTGGAACCATGCCACCTGTGATGATTCCTGCCTCTATCTTATGAGAAATTTGGTCGATTTTTAAGCTAGGCAGAACTTGGCCATTTTCTTTGACACCAGGAACATCAGTCATGAGAATCAATTTTTCTGCCTGAAGGGCAATGGCAAGCCCCCTTGCCAGATAATCAGCATTGATGTTAAGTAAGGTTTGCCCTTCTTGATAACCCAAGGATGGAATCAGAGGAATTACCCCTTCTTCCAATAGAGACTCCAGCGCCTGACCATGAATCTGACTAATTTGACCCACATAACCATATTTGGCTTGGTCCAGAAATTCTGCTTCAACAAGGTCTGGTAATTGTTCTAGAACCTGTTGAGCAGGGAGTCCAGCTTGAATCAGGCTGGCAAGAATATTTTCTCCAACCACCTCAACCAAGGCCGTCTTGACTAAGCCCAAGGACTGACTGTCTGTCACCCGTAAGCCGTCAATCTTTTTAACAGGAATTTGGGCTTCTTCCATGAGTTGGTTGATGGCATAGCTACCACCATGAACAATGATTAGGGATTTTCCCCGACTCTTCCAGCTAGCCAGCTGTTGGAGGAAATCATCGGTCAAGTTCTGGCTGGCCCGGCCACCAATTTTTATAACGATTGTATTCGACATGGCAATCCTTTCTTAGACTCTTGATTAGGTCCGATAGAGGGCATTGATTTTTACATAATCGTAGGAGAGGTCACAGCCCCAAGCCCGACCAGACTGATGACCAGCGTGGACGTCAACCTTAATCTGAATTTCATCTGCCTGCATAATCTCGTCCATTTCCTCACTATCAAAGGAAACCGGACTAGAGGCCAACATGACTGGCAAATGTCCCAGATAAATATCAATATTGTCTACTGGAATGTCAACCCCAGCGTAACCCAGAGCGGCAAGAATCCGGCCCCAATTTGGGTCTTCACCAAAGATGGCTGTCTTAACTAGGCTGGAACCCACAACCGATTTGGCCAGCATACGAGCATCTAGAGCACTCTCTACTCCCTCAACATCAACCTGGATAAGCTTGGTAGCCCCTTCACCATCCTGGGCAATTTTCTTAGCCAGACCTGCCATGACACATTCCAACATGGCAAGGAATTGGTCAAACTCAGGCGTATCAGGGAGAATTTCATCATTTTTGGCACAGCCATTAGCCATGACCAGAACCATATCGTTAGTTGAAGTATCGCCATCCACCGTAATTTGGTTAAAGGTTGTCTCCACCTTGCTGGATAGGGCCTTCTGCAGGGTGCTACTTGAAATATTAGCATCACAGGTGATAAAGCCTAGCATGGTAGCCATATTGGGATGAATCATCCCTGAACCTTTGGCAACACCTGCCATGGTAACAGTATCCTTGCCAAAATCTTGCCTGACAACCACCGTCTTGGTCTGGGTGTCCGTTGTCAAAATGGCCTTGGCAAAGCCATCAGCATTCCCATTGATGACAATCTTAGACAGGCCTGCTTTCAGGGTATCCATGGGCAGAAGGTCACCGATGACTCCCGTTGATGCGATGCCAACCAGTTCAGGGGCTAGACCCAATTTCTCGGCTGTTAACGCTTGCATTTCCCGAGCATCATCCATGCCCTGAACACCGGTACAGGAATTAGCTATCCCTGAATTGACGACAATAGCCTGCATTTGGCCAGCTTTTTCCACCGATTGTTTGGTCACAATTAGCGGAGCTGCAATGACCTTGTTGGTCGTATAGACACCAGCAACACTGGCTGGACATTCCGAAACAATCCAACCAAAGTCCAGCTTGCGTTTTTTAAAGCCAGCATGTAAACCATCAGCCGAAAAGCCTAGAGGGCTAGCAATATTTCCGTTAAGTATTTCCATCATTTTCTCCTTTTAAATAGTGAGCTGGTCTTGCATCAGCTTCTGCTAGAAGTCTCTGGCAACTGCTCATAAAGAGCCTACCCTTAAACAGAACTAATCTAATCTTCAAGAATAAGGGGATGAAACTCGCCCTCCTTTGCTTTCATGGAGGGATTTCCCTGCTTTTTTGTCTATCTTAGAGATAGCTTGGACCTGACAGGAGACCATCTTCTTGATCAAAGCCAAAAGCCAGATTCATATTTTGAATGGCCTGGCCAGCAGCCCCCTTGACTAGGTTATCAATAACAGAGACCACGGTCAGAACCTTGGTTGTAGGATTATAAGCAAAACCGATGTCCGTATAATTAGACCCCAAAACATCGTGGAGGTTAGGCAGATCAGCTTGCAGACGAACAAAAGGTTTGTCTGCATAAAATTTCTGATAGACTTGCCGAATTTCTTCCCAGCTAGCGTCCTTGGTCAACCTGATATAGGCAGTTGCCATAATCCCACGGTTAATAGGTAAAAGAGAGGTTGAAAATTGCAGGTGCTGAAAATCAGGATTGAATTTCTTTAGCTCCTGAACAATCTCAGGAATATGCTGGTGCTGATTGACCTTGTAGGTCATATAATTATCATGAACATTGACAAAGTGACTCGACTCAGCCAACTTCTTTCCTGCCCCTGTCAATCCACTCTTAGCATCTACAATGATAGAGTCCAAGTCTACCTTGTCCCAATTCATAAGTGGAATCAAGGCCAATTCTGTTGCTGTAGCATAGCATCCGGGATTGGAAATGAATTTTCCAATAGGCCCCTCAGCAAATTCTGCTAAAGAATAAGAAAACTTGTTCAAAATAGCAGGGCTGGCTGCCTCCTTGCCATACCACTTTTCATAGCTAGAAGCCGATAAGCGGTGATCCCCCGAAAGGTCAATAAGGGGGAAATCATGCTGGACAAAGACCTCCGATGCCTCCTTGGCCACTCCACTAGGTGTCGCAAAGAAGACAAGATCTGTATTTTGTATAATATTCAGAGCTTGAAATTCTTCAATCTCTAGATCACAGATACCTTTTAGATGAGGATATAGGTCAGAGAGCTTCTGACCAATCTCTTTAGTAGCATAGATGGCTGCCACTTGAACCTGGCTGTGTTGAGCCAAGAGACGGACCAGCTCCAGCCCGCTATATCCTGTTACACCGACAATAGCTACCTTCATTTCCTCACCTCGTAATGAATAAATATGTGATTATTCTAAGGTGTTTTTGTATAAATGTCAAGCCTTTTTTGATGAAAAAAGTAAAATTATGCATAAATAATAATTTTCTATTTATTCTAACCTTATTGTGCGACTTTTCTTCTAGGTGGTATTCGTGTGTTTTTCAGCTAGGGTGCGAAAGGAGTTAAAGTCCAATAAAAAAGAGCTAATGAACCTAGGCTCATTAACTCATAAATGGGAAAGCATGATTTATCTGTAAAAGGGATGTTTGTCATCTGAGATTTTGGAATTGACTAGAACAGCATCGGACTGATAGGTCTGGCCTTCATATTTACTAGCCGTGCCTGTTGGTAGAAGGAAGATGCTAACCACATCTCCCCCCTTGGTTTGGAATTGTGCTTCCAAACGGCCATCCAAGAGGCGAGCATTGTAAATTTGGCCCTTACTAATTTTGCCTTTTTTGCTTTTATAGGTGACTTGACCGGCCGTATCAAAGGTAATACTAGCACCGGACTCACTTTTCCAGGTTCCTACAACAGTTGAGTAATCACCATTGAGGACACCGGTAACATCTAAGGGCAAAATCTTACCAGTCGTTTGGGCGACAGGATGTTCTGACGAAGACGTATCTGAGCTGACCTTGTGTTCCATTGAACCCAGGCCAAATGCAACTAGAATTCCAACAATAATGAGAAGAGCCAGTTGCATATCAAATCTTAGATTTTTATCTCTTTCTTTAGTCCCTTTTAGCACATTTGATACTGTCATCAACATCTTGTGTCACCCCCAAACTTCAAATACTATATCTAGTAGTTTAGAGAAAATTTTTAGCAAAATATTAGTATGTCAATACTATTTTGCTGTTTTTCCCTGTCTCTCTCAAATGCAGGAATTATTCTACCATCTATTTCTTGATTTGACAAGTAGTATTAGAATATTTTTTTATTTTGAAAAATTTTTGAAAACGAAAAGGCCGATGAGAATTCAGCAGCCTCTTTAGTAGTTCAATAAGATTTTCTATTTGAGGAGCTCTTTAGCCTGACTCAGGGCTGCCTGGGTGACTTGGTCACCAGCCAACATCTTGGCAATCTCTTCTACCCTTTCTTCTTTTGTCAGGAGACGGACGGTGGAGACGGTCGAGTCATCCTTACTCTCTTTTTCAATAAAGAATTGATAGTCGGCTGCTGCGATTACCTGAGGAAGATGGGAAATGGCCAGAACCTGACCGTGACTTCCTATCTTATGAATCTTTTGCGCAATAGCTTGAGCAACCCGCCCTGACACGCCTGTGTCAACCTCGTCAAAGACGATGGAAGTCTTGTCTTCCTTGCGAGCAAAGGCTGATTTGATTGCCAACATCAGTCGCGACAATTCTCCGCCAGAGGCTACCTTAACTAGTGGTTTGAAGCCTTCTCCAGGATTAGTTGAGATGTAAAATTCCACCTGCTCATTGCCCTCGTGATTAAACTTAGACTTGCTGAATTTTACTTGAAAGTCTGCCTTTTCCATGTAGAGGTCTGTCAACTCCTGTTTGATTTCCCTTTCTAGGATTAGGGCTAGCTCATGCCGTTTCTGACTCAGATCTTGACTGGACGTCAACAGGTCTTTTTCCAAGGTTTTGAGCTGACCTTCTAAGTCATCGCTGTCAAGGTCATTGCCTGTCAAGTGGTCGTATTCCTTACTGATTGTGGCAAGATAGTCTAAGACATCATCAACACCGCCACCGTACTTTCGAGTAATGGTATTGATGACATTGAGACGATCCTCAATGCTATTGAGGCGGTTGCCATCAAAATCAAGATTATCAAGAATGTCGGATAACTGCTTGGTGACATCTTCTAGGATGTAGTAGCTTTCAGCCAGACTGGACGAGACCTCTTTATAGTCAGGATCAAAATCCTCAATCGTTTGCAGGTCATTCATGGCCGAGCGAACATTAGCCAAACTGGAAAAATCCTCATTATCCAGCATGGCGTAGGCATTGGTCAGGGTATCCGCAATATTCTTGTGGTTGAGTAGCTTGTCGCGCTCTTGGTTGAGCTTGTCATCCTCGCCTGGTTTAAGGTCAGCAGCCTCAATCTCAGCCAACTGGAATTCTAGCATTTCAATCCGAGCCTTATGTTCCTGCTCATTCTTCTGCTTGTCAAGGACCCGCTTGCGAAGGGTGCGATAGGCCTCAAAACTAGTCTGATAGGCTCTCTTACTGGCTTGAAAGTCCTCATCACCAAACTCATCTAGAAGTTTGATGTGCTGAGGAGCCTTCATCAATTCTTCCTGGTCATGCTGGCCATGGATATCCACCAGATATTGTCCAACCGAGCGCAGGGTACTTAGATTGACCATCTGACCATTGATCCGACTGACGCTCCGGCCATTTTGAAAAATTTCCCGTCGAATAATCAGTTCATCACTAAAATCAATGCCATGTTCCTCCATGACCTGACTGAGGGCCGGACTTTCTTCTACCGTGAAAAAGCCCTGAATCTCAGCCTTTGGGGCAGCGTGGCGGATAACTTCCGTACTGGCTCTAGCCCCCAGCATCATGTTCATGGCGTCAATAATAATGGATTTACCTGCACCGGTCTCACCCGTTAGGACTGTCATCCCCTTCTCAAAATTGAGGGAAATTTCCTCAATAATGGCAAAATTCTTAATGGAAATTTCTAATAACATAGGCTGTCCTCAATTAGTGGTGTTGCTGCACCCAGTTTCGTAAATTTTGGCCCAATTCTTTGGCCTGCTTGGCTGATTTCATAATCAGTAAGATCGAATCATCATCCGCAATAATGCTAAAGATCTCCGCTTGATAGTCCTTTATCAAGAGGCGCTTTAGGTATCTGGTATTACCCGGCACGACCGAGATAGCAATCATCTGTTCCAGGCCCTTGATTGGGTCAGACAAGTCTCTGATATTCTCGCAGGCCTGCTGAAGCGGGGTCATGAGTTTGCGAGCTGACTCCTTAGATAGGCCATAGACATACTTGCCAGACTTACCTGGCACCTTGATGATGCCGAGACTGTTGATGTCACGGGAAATGGTCGCCTGGGTTGACTTGAGACCATGGGCCTCTAATTTGGCAACCAAGTCGTGCTGGGTTTCAATTTCATTTTCTAAAACAATTTTACGCAGAAGATCTAAACGTTCATGCTTTTTCATTCTTGTTAAATTCCTCGTGTGCTTTTTCTACTGTTGGTATAATGGCAGACCTAACCAAATTTTGAGCTTGGTCACTTCTTTTTAGGTAGAGCAAAAATTCAATGTTGCCATGGCCACCCTGAATGGGAGAAAAATCCAGCCCCTGACAAGTAAAGCCAAAATCGAGAGCAAAATCCGTCACCTTCTCCAGGACCGCGATGTGGACTGATTTTTCCTTAACAATGCCATGCTTGCCAATCTGGGAGCGGCCAGCCTCAAATTGGGGCTTGACTAGGGCAATGACCCGATCGCCCTCAGTCAACAGATTAGCCAAGGCTGGCAGGATGAGCTCAAGCGAGATAAAGCTGACATCGATGGAGGCAAAGGTGGGTAACCCCTCTTTAAAATCTTGGGCTTGGGCATAACGAAAATTGTACTGCTCCATGCTGATGACTCTTGGATCTTGCCGTAATTTCCAGACCAACTGGTTGGTGCCGACATCAACCGCATAGACTAAGTGGGCCCCATTTTGCAACATGACATCGGTAAAGCCACCAGTTGAGGCACCAATATCAAGAGTTGTCAGGCCAGCAACCGAAATGTCGAAAACTTGGAGGGCCTTTTCTAATTTGAGGCCACCGCGACTGACATACTTGAGCTTTTGTCCCTTGAGACGTAGCTCTGTGTCATCGGTAATTTTTTCACCTGGTTTATCAAAGCGTTGACCGTCAAGCAGGCCGACAACCAGGCCAGCCATGACTCCCCGTTTGGCCTGCTCCCTAGTATCAAAGAGCCCCTGCTTATAGGCAAGAACGTCTACTCTTTCCTTAGGCATGGAGACGCAACCTTTCTAGTATTTTTAAAATCTTCTCAGGATCAAAGTCCCTATCTACTTCTAGTTTATGGAAAATAGCCCCTGCCTTATCAAGGGAATCATTCAGGATGCTGTAGGATTGCTCCAACCCAAGAAGGCTAGGATAGGTAGCCTTTTGCGCTGCCACATCCTTCTGAGGCGTTTTCCCCAACTCTTCAAAAGAAGCGGTCACATCAAGAATGTCATCCCGAACCTGGAAGGCTGTACCAACCAGGAGGCCAACTTCTTCCAGCTGGGCCAGAATTGCTGAATCCTGCTGGGCTAGAAGGCCAGCTGCCTTGAAAGGAAAGGCTAGAAGTTTACCGGTCTTGTGACTGTGAATGATATAAACCTGATCTAGGGTCAGGGTCTGCTCTTCCCCCTCAATATCCAACATCTGACCAGCAACCATACCAAAGCTTCCTGAAGCCTGGGATAAGTCAGCAATCAAGGCCAGAGCGATACTGGGCTGCAAGTCTGCCTGGACAATCAAGCCATAAGGATCCAGAAAAAGACTGTCCCCTGCTAAAATAGCCGTTGCCTCATCGAATTGCTTGTGGTTGGTCAGACGCCCCCGACGGTAATCATCATCATCCATGGCCGGCAGGTCATCATGTATCAGACTGCCGGTATGAATCATCTCAAGGGCAGCTGCGACCTGATAGTGGGCCTTGGTCAGCTCAATTCCGAAACCTTCTAGGGTCTCCAAAAGAAGCAAGGGACGGATTCGTTTCCCACCTGCATGGACCGAATAGAGAATAGCCTCCATAAGTCTTGGGGAAACCTGGCTCTGCTCATAAAACTCCTTCAAAGCAGCATCAATTTTTTCAAGCTTAGTCATTTGTTTCCATTTCTGCTTCACTACCATCGGCCTGCATGACCTTAACCAGGGTCTTTTCAGCGTCCTCTAGAGTCTTTTGCAAATTCTTAGAAAGCACCATGCCCTTTTGAAACTCCGAAATAGCCTCTTCCAAGGGCACATCGCCATTCTCTAATCTAGTGACGATAGCTTCTAAATCCTGTAAATTTTCTTCAAATGTTTTTTTCTTGCTTGGCATTTTCCACCTCTACTTCTACTTGACCATCCTTCATCTGCAGGGTCAACTGGTCCCCCTGCTTGAGGTCCGTGACACTAGTAATGGGCTTCTTATCTTTTTGGACAATGGCATAGCCTCTAGCCACAATCCGACTGGTATCTAGGGATAAAAGGGCATCCTGAGCCTTTTCAAAACGAGCCAGGCGGCTATCATATTGATTGGCCATATTGGCCTTGAGCAGGCGTTCCTGCTGAGCTAGGCGCTCTTTTACTAGCTGTAAACGCCCCTGCAAATCAATACTGGCAAGCCTTTGGCTAAGCAGGCCCTGATCTTGCTGGGCCTGGCTTAAGCGGTAACGCATTTGCTTACTTAAATCATCTGTCAAGCGATCCAGCTTTTGCGCATGACCATCATAGAGTCGCTCCGGTTGGCGAAAGATAACCGATTGACTCCATTTAGCCAGTCGTTCACCCTCTTGGCCAATCCTGCGATTGGTGGCCTGATAGGCCCTTTGTCCAGCCTCTCGCAACCAAGCCAGAATATCAGCCTTGGTAACAGGCGTAGCCAATTCAGCGGCTGCTGTTGGCGTGGCTGCCCGTCTATCGGCCACATAGTCTGCCAGAGTTGTGTCCGTTTCGTGACCAACACTAGAAATGACAGGCAGACGGGATTCAAAAATGGCCTGGACTACGACTTCCTCATTGAAGGCCCAGAGGTCCTCAATCGAACCGCCCCCCCGACCAATAATGAGAAGGTCCAGGTCCTCTCTTTGATTAGCCTGGGCAATATTTTCAGCTACAGCCTGAGCACTGCCCTCACCCTGAACCTTGGTGGGAAAGAGAAGGATTTCCACCCCCGGGAAGCGTCGGCTAACCGTTGTGATGATGTCGCGAATAACAGCCCCGCTAGAGGACGTAACCACGCCAATCTTTTTTACAAATTGTGGCAGGGCCTGCTTGTGCTCAGCCGCAAAATAACCAGCCTGAGTCAGCTTTTTCTTGAGTTGTTCAAACTGGACAGCCAGAGCGCCAATGCCATCTGGCTCAGCTCGCTCAATAATGATGGAGTAGGAACCATTGGGCTCGTAGAGTTGGACACGACCAACAACATTAATCTTCATGCCCTCTTCAAGCTCAAAACCTAGCTTGCGAAAGACACCTGCCCAAATGGTGGCCTGAATGACAGCCTTCTCATCCTTGAGGGAAAAGTATTGGTGGTTGGGTCGTTTGCGGAAGTTGGAAACCTGTCCCGTCAGATAAACCCGCTCCAGATATGGATCTCGGTCAAATTTTAATTTAAGATATTTAGTCAGAGAACTGACTGACAAATAATCCGACAAGGGCTACCTCCCAACTCTTCCAAGAGTGAATGTTAGTTTATATTATAGCAAAATTTAGCTAAGAGAGCCATGAAAATGTATATTATTAGGCTTAAAAAGGGGGAAACTTTCAAATTTATACAGGGACAGCCAGCCTTAGTTAAAACCAAGGAAGCTGGCTGTCATTTCCACAAACGGCTTTACATTTTCTGCAAGCTGAGAATTAGCTGGCCAACCTAGAGCCCAGCGAAATGGCGCAAAAAAGCCAGCCTGACTGGCTAGCTCCATTAACGTTATTCTGATTTGGTGAAGGCATTAGCCTTGTCATACTTATACTGGCTATAGTCAATATCTTGACCGCCTTGATTCTCCCATTGAATAGGGTAGAGGGTTTGACCATCGTCACTCAACTTATAGCCTAAGTCATAACCTGAGCCCGTTGTCAATTGACTTGGAAAAACATTTCCCGATGCTTGGACAATCCTAAAGGTCGTGTCATCAACGGGGAGGGTTGAGGTAATAGCACCAGAGTTTTGCGTGTAGCTACCATCGCTGAGTTGAGTCGTCACGCGGACCGTTCCATCCTCGGCAAAGGTCAAACTAATGGTCGCCCCACCCTGTGTGCCCGTCCAAGTGCCGATGAGATTTTTGGGAAGCAATTCATCATCACCCAAGGTATCTCCGGCGTCTGGCTTGGAGGAAGCTTGGCTGGATTTTTGCTGGAAGGCGGCCTTGGCTGCTGCCTCGTTTTGAGCGGCACGGTGGGAGGCATTAAAATGCAAAAAGATAAAGAGTGCCAACAAAAGAACACCTACAATAGAAGCAATGATGATGGTCGTCTGTTGCTTCTTCTTTTTGGCATAGGTTTCCTGCAAACGCATATCGTAACGAATCTTTGCTACCATCTTCTTCTCAGCCGTCACATACTTCTGATAATCGCCCTTGGCTCTATCCAGAAGAAACTTAATCTCCTGACGGGACTGGTCATCGCTAGCAGAGGCTAGAGCATCTTGCAGACGGGTGACGCGACCTTTCAATTCCTTTTTAACTCTAGGGTCTCCCAGACCCTGGACACCGCTTTTACCGATTGCCTGCCTGTAATCATCCTCAAATTCTTTCATTGGCCACCTGTTCCTTTTTCCTTGGCTTACTTTTAATATTGTAACCTCTTTCAGAAAACTTTGTCAAGATAATACTGTTAAAGACAGGGGCAGGGACAAAGGTCCTTAACCTTTTACTTTCTTACCACCAAACATTTTGAGGTGGTGCTGATTGGAAAATCTTGTAGCTGTGAGAGGATTTTGACTTTTTAGAGGCTGGGCAAATGGAGCCACAAAAAAAGGCGACCACTGCTTTTTGGGCAGGGCCTCCTCAGATGATCTTATACTCTTCAAAAATCAAAACTATCCATCGTTAACTCACTTTGCCGTACCCAAGTACTGCCTGCAGTTCGTTGCCTTGGCTATTTTTGATTTTTATTGAGTATTAGTTTTTAAAGGCTTCAACTAGGGTCTTAAACTCCTCATTGGTCAAGGTAATGCCCTTGCCCATCTTAGTGTGGTCGGGGCTCCAAGAACGAATATCGTACTTGGCTGGGGCCCCATTGAAGCTCACCCGATTGAGTTCCTTGGTCCAGCCCTTGTCATTTTCCGAGAGTACCAAGAGCTTTTCTTCAATTTCAAATGTAAATTCTGCCATAGGTTTGTCCTTTCAATAAGCCAGATGATCGAGCGTTATCGGTTCGCTTATCTGACTGTCGCTAACTTTTAAATAAAGCCGCCTAGCTGGACTTATCTAACACCTGCAGACGGCTTCACTTATCTATTCGTAATTGCTCAGAAAACCTAGCTCAAGCTCGAACGGTTTTACTAGAGCCGTCCTTTTGATAGAGGTTAACCAGTCCCTCCTTACAGGCCCGAACCATGTCACCTGGTTGAACAGCCTGGGGAACTGTGATGGTCAAGAGTTCCATAGGATTTGGGGCGCGGTCAATTTTATTGCCTTTGGCATCATGTAGGTCTTCGATGTTGGTTTCAAAATGACGGAAGCCTGGACCGTAGAACTCAACCCGGTCACCTTCCTTGATAACATTACGCTGGCGAATAGTGGCCGTCATGGTCTTTTCATTAAAAGAGACAACCTCTGCGATAAATTTATATTGAGGAATCTTGCAACGGGCCCCAAAGAGTTGCTCGTTTTCAGTTGGCGTTTGGTAATAGAAGCCAGTAGCCAATTCGCGTTGGGCCACCTTCCAGAGTTCGTCAATCAAGTCCTCCTTGATAGCCTCAAATTTTTCTGGACTTTCCATATAGGCATCCACCGCTGCCTTATAGCAGTTAGTTACGGTTGAGACGTAGTGGATAGACTTCATCCGACCTTCGATTTTCAGGCTATCCACACCATTTTCAATCATATCTGGAATATGCTCAATCATGCACATATCAACGGCTGACATGGAGTAGTCCTCGGGAATTTCTCCCTTAAGATTTTGCCGCTCTTGGCCAAAAGGCATATCATAGAGGTCATACTTCCAGCGACAGGATTGGGAACAACCGCCCCTATTGGCATCGCGGTGGCTCATGTGATTGGACAGGGTACAGCGACCTGAATAAGAAATACACATAGCCCCGTGGACGAAGGCTTCGATTTCGACATCGGTCCGACGGCGAATCTCTGCCAGCTCTTCCATGTTAACCTCACGAGCTAGAACAACCCGAGTCAGGCCATAGTTGCTCCAGAATTTGAAGGTTTCAACATTGGTAGCTGAGGCTTGAGTGGACAGGTGAATGTCCAGACCTGGTGCCTCGGTCGCACAGATCTCAATCAGGGATGGGTCAGAGACGATGACCGCATCCAGTCCCATGTCTCGCAATTGGCGGAACCAAGCGCCAGCTCCCTGCTCATTGCCTTCGTGGGTGACCATATTGGCCGCTACATAGACCTTAGCCCCATGCTCATGGGCAAAGTTAATCCCTTCTTGCATATCTTCCATGCTAAAGTTACCAGCTCGACTACGTAGGCCATACTGTTGGCCACCAACAAAGACAGCATCGGCCCCGTAGAGAACGGCAACCTTTAATTTTTCCAAGGTCCCAGCCGGTGAGAGCACCTCAGGACGTTTCTTGACATTTGTTGACATATCTATCTCCTCTGCGATTGAAAAAATCAATCGCCAAGTTTCTTTTTTAGCTCTTCCATTTTAAAGCAAATCCCCCTAAAAATCAAGGAAAGGAGCTGGTCCAAACGACAGAGCAATTGGCCTGAACAGACAAAAAGAACCTAGCTGAGACTAGATTCCTAGTACTTTATCATTAGTTTCTTGTGCAGATAGCTAGCTACCCTGAGGTAACCAAAGATAATCTTCACAACAAGTTATTTTAGTTTTTTCCGATTGACCAACTGTATAATTATTATGACAACTAGCGCTGTGATAGCTCCCGTAATGTAATATTTCATATTAACCTCAGCAATTCAGTAAATAGTTCACGCCTCCGCCAATTCCACCAACGATTGCACCAATAAATCCATTTGCAACACCACAAGCAAATGCACCTGTTACAGTTCCTACACCAGGACAAACGGCAGTCCCTCCCATTGCTCCTACCATAGCTCCTTCGGCAGCACCGGTAGCAGCTCCGCCAAGTCCTCCATTACCTACGGCATCGTTGAAGCCCTTCCAACTAAAACTTCCAGCTTCAATAGATGTCAAATAATCCATATCCGCTACTTCAAACTTATCAAAAGCCATGGTATCCAATGCTGCTGTATTCATAAAATTCTCCTTATTCTAAGTCACCAGAGTTTCAGCAAGTCTCTCTAGCAACGAAATCTTTTATGTCCCTCATCCTATCACTTAATTTTTTCTCAATCAAGACCTTCTCGGAAGCTTTAATTAGAACGTTAACATTCCATAAAAAAAACATAAATTTTTCTGACAATTAATGCTAAAGATGGGGGGCCTTAGCTACTAAACAAATTACAAGACAATAACAAAAAAGCAAGGGTTGAATTATAGTTTCGTCTTTGATTTTTACACTATTAGTTCCCTTTGGGACTAGGCAAAATTGGCCAATAGAACTTGTTCTCCCCATCCACCCTAACACTCGTCAGATAGGAACAACTTTTTTATCCTTTAGTCATCATGAAGCTGATAGTAGTAAATATGGTCCATAGCCCCCTTAGTCTAAGACCAGAATAAGTCATAAAGGGCATAAAGGGCTAGCAGTATTATCAATAATAAAAGGGAAACCGAAAATAGGGCCCTTAATTTCTCATTTTTGGAACGCCTATTGAAAATGGTCGTTAAAATGACCAAAAGTAGCCAAAGAATAAAAAGATTGTACTTCATGATAGGTTTCTGCCTTTCTATAAATGCCTACTGAGCCAATCAGGCCGGGCTCTTCACCTGCTTTACTTTTTCTTCTGATTCAAGAGCTGGTTGCCTGCCCCCTAGAACCATGATGGCCCATAATCCTCCGATAATGGCCTATGACCTCTTCTCCTCCCACAGCTGGCTAGGTGAAAATTTACTGGATCGTTTTTTATTGGCAAGAAGATTGGTCAAATTTATGATGCCAGCTCTTAGGCTGAACATTCCTGCTTCTCTGTCTGCTAGTCCCGACAAACTACAGCCCTAGGCCTAGCGGGCAAAGCGTGCTATAATAATTCCCATGACTAAGAAAAATCTGCTCAAGGGGGAGCGTATTGACCAGCTCTTCTCAACTGATGTAAAAATTATTCAAAACAAGGAAGTTTTTAGCTACTCAGTGGATTCGGTTCTGCTTTCTCGTTTTCCCAAATTTCCTGCCAAGGGACTGATTGTTGACCTCTGCTCTGGCAACGGGGCGGTTGGCCTCTTTGCTTCCACCAAAACCAAGGCCAAGATTATGGAGGTGGAACTGCAGGAAAGGCTGGCAGATATGGGCCAACGCTCCATTGAGCTCAATGGACTTTCTGAGCAAGTGACCATGATTAACGATGACCTAAAAAATCTCATGGACCACACCCCTCGCTCAAAGGTGGATCTGATTCTCTGCAATCCGCCCTATTTTAAGGCGACAAAGACCTCTAAGAAAAATGCCAGCCAGCACTACCTCTTGGCTCGCCATGAAATTGCCACCAACCTTGAAGAAATTTGTCAGGTCAGCCAACAGGCCCTGAAAACCAAGGGACGCTTAGCTCTCGTCCACAGACCCGACCGCTTTTTAGAAATCCTGGACACCCTGAAAAAATATAAGTTGGCACCTAAGCGGGTTCAGTTTGTCTATCCCAAGGCCGATAAGGAAGCCAATATGATTCTGGTTGAAGCCATTAAGGATGGCTCGCCTGACGGGCTCAAGATTTTGCCACCGCTGGTTGTTCACAAGCCTAATGGTGACTACACCGATGCCATTCATGACATCTATTTTGGTCCCGACCACAAGGCCTACATGTATGTTCTCAAGTGTGCCGATGGTAGCTTCTATACGGGCTATACCACTGATTTGGACAAACGCCTGGCCACCCATAATGCTGGCAAAGGTGCCAAGTACACCAAGGCTAGACTGCCAGTCGAGCTGGTCTATTATGAGACCTTCAACCACAAGAACGCCGCCATGTCGGCTGAAGCTAAGTTTAAGCTCAAGAGCCGGACAGAAAAATTTGACTATATCAAAGAGCACAGCTAATCAAGCTGTGCTCTATTTCGAATCTGCTGCTCTATAAGCTTCTGAATTTTCTCTTACGTAGTAATAACTTTTTCCATCTATATCAATAATTTCTAGTAAACCATCAAACCTATAGAAACCTTCAAAGTGATTTCCATGAAAAGACATTAAACCCTCATTAACAGTTTAAACCTCTCTCTTATATAAAGATTTTCTAGTGTGAATATCAAATTGTTCTGGACTCTTCTTGGGCTTAACAAATTTATATTTTCCATTTTCAGAATCATAGGTCACCGCCACATAATGGCCTTGATAATCATTTATATGTTTATGTGCAAAATAATAACCACATCCAAAAATAATTATGTCAAGAATCGCAATAAAACCTAATATAACTAAGTACCTACCATTAATATTCTTTTGCTTTTTTATATCGGATCCTAAACGCTTCAGCAATTTTAGTTTTATAAAATCTAGACTGACATCTGCAAAGCTTATATATATCATCCATGCAAGTAAAAATATCAGTATTTTTGCGTAAATATTTAATAACCACATGGCTAAACTTCCATGTCCAAAAAGATAATGTGTGGCAAAGAGAAATTCCCTACAGCTCTTCAAATATTCCAACACCGATAAGGAGAGGTACAACACAAGAAGCAGTAGACTCATTTTCATTTCAAATAAAAGGTCTTCTATTACTGCCCCTTTCAATTCACTAATTTTGAAACGATTCCCTTCAAATAATCTAATAAGTCTACTATCCAAAACTGAGGTGAAAAAAACAGTAAAAATAAGTGTAATGAGTGTCCAATTTAAAACTCCTGACTGCATCCCTAACATATTTACAATACTTGCTAATATGAACATTAATGCTATCACAACAAAACCAGATATTCCTAGTAGATATGTCAGACTTGAAAATTCATTCAGAAAGTAGTTTAATAGGGTCATGGGGGATTGTACTTTTTTCTTTAAAATAAAAATACGATACATGTGGCTCATAACATTTCTACTAACTTTAAAGAAATGCTTTCGTACTGTTTCCTACCATACAAGCGTAATTAGGCTAGCTATGATATTTATAGCTAGCCTTTATGATGTTAAGAAGGTCTTTGAGCGTGAACAAATCAAAGACCTTCTCCATGTTATATTCCCCCTTATGTACCGAACTATTTTGAAAAGGAAACAAACGCCACTAGGAGTTATAAGGGGAAGTCAGAGTAACAAAACCCTAGCGATATGATTATAACGAATTTATGACTAACTGTACACCCAATATTTAACAAGTAAGCTGATTTAGGCTTTTCTATCTTCAGTGAGCCCCTTCCATCAAATCTCACCATCACTATAGTTACACTATAAATACAACAAAAAAATTATTTAATATACAGTAAAATGCACTAATAAAAAGCTACTGCACCTCATTTTATACCGAATTAACCAATTAATTTAAATAGTTACCTCTCTAAAATGAATGTAGAATAATTCAAGACCTCGTTAAATTTCATTTTATTGACACGATCGCCTTAACTACTTAAAACTGTCTTTTACAGCATCAACAGTACCTTTAATAGTATCTTTTATATCACTGACAAGCTCTTCGCCCTTTGCAGCAACCTCTTTCACTACACCCTCAGATTCAAGCTTTTTGTCGCCTAAAACTTTACCAGCAGTTTTCTTCACAGTACCTTCAGCTCGATTAAGCTTTGGATTAATTTTTTCTTTTGACATAACTGTCACCTCCTACCTATAGAGTAACATAATTTTGTTAGCTTAACAAATAAAACGATACCTAAAACCAATTAGTACATATACTGATATACCAGCACTTCATATAATTTCTTCACTACACCATGGAACTTTGCAAAAACGCCGTGAGCAATATGTAGCTCTGTATGACAAACACCAAAATATTCAATTTTTACAAGTGTCTCACCATAACCCACACTAGGTTTAAAACATCTGTTAGCTCAGCACCTGTTGAATTTCAATTTACTACTATTGTCTTCATATTCTAATACTCCATTTTATCTTTTGTTGAGGAAGTTTATACAAGGAAACAATTGGATAAATAAACTTCTTGGTTTTGACATGAATAAATAGTATAATGGTAAGTTAGGCTAGTATTAGTTAGGGGAGCAGATATGAATTTTTACAATTTAGAGTACATTACTCAGCATCAATCGTTTAATTTGGTTGTTAGGTCTGTGATTTTAATCCTTCTTCTTGGTATCGTTATTCTCACCAGCATTCATTATATGCGTAATGGGATAAAAACACGCTTGCGTGATATTAGCATTGGCATTGTGGTACTGATGTTTATTCTTTTGGGAATCCAAGTTGAAGATTATATGCAAAATAATCAAGATTTTTCCCAATCGCAAGTACTTGTGAAATTTATTGAAAGTGTCGCTACGGATAATGATATTTCATCAGATGATGTACTGGTAAATTCAACAACTTTAAAAGATGGCATTATTGTTCGTTACAATGAGGAAGATTACACGGTTCATCTCAATGATGATAACAATTCGTATACTTTGGAACGTACACATGTCATAGACCACCATGTTTATATTAACGGAGGAGAATAGCCTATGGATTTTTATGTTTTAACTGCCGTAAAATTTATTTTGGGAATACTTGTGATGATTTTGCAAATCAATATTTTGGGAAAATACGAGTTTTCGGTCAATACGCCTCTTAACCAAATTCAAAATTATGTCCTTGGTGGCATTATTGGTGGAGTTATTTATAATAGTTCCATTTCTGTATTAACCTTTTTAATTGTTCTTCTGATTTGGTCACTGGTTATTATTGTAGTTAAATTGTTAATAAATAACCCATTCATTAAATCATTAGTCGTTGGAAATCCTGTTACTTTAATCAAAAATGGTACCGTTGATGTTGAAAACTGTGCTCAAGTTGGAATATCGGCAGACCAGTTAATGCTGCATTTACGCACAGAAGGATTAGCTTCGACACAAGACGTTAAAAGTGCTATTTTGGAGCCAAATGGCAAACTAACAATTTTAGATAAGAATTCTGAAAATCCTAAATTTCCAGTTATTAGCAACGGCCGTATTAATAATGATGTTTTAGAATTAATTGGCCGAGATGAGCAGTGACTAGTAGACATGCTGGAGCAGCAAGGATCCAAAGCCCCAAAAGACATTTTTCTAGCGGAATACCTTAACAAACAATTACATATAGTCCCTTATCTAAAAAAATAGTGTTAATTGATCATGGCTATATATTGTTGTCGCTAACCAAAATAAAATTAATGCAATATTAGTTTTATTATTAAAATATAACCCCAACAATACTGTTGCTGTAGGTGAGTATTTTATAACAATTACAACAAAATTACAAATAGTCAGAAAGTGTTCTAATGAGGATTTAGGCTTACTTTTCTGAGTTTTCCAAAAGCTAAACTGCTCACCTAAAGATGGCAAATCTTTACTTATTTTATCTTTAATCCACCAACTCCACAAATAAAAGAATAAACTAATGGCCAAAAATAAAATAAAAAACTGTCTCTGTGAAGTGAAATATTGTATTCGATCATGAAAAATCCAAATCTAAGAAACTAGGTCAATTATAAATGAAATTACATAAGCAAATAATAATGGTCTTCGAACAATAGTCAACCACAACCTTTTCATTTCAACTTCCTCTCTAAATCTGCTCTAAAAGGGGGGATAAATTCTTGCATAACAGGACATTGGGCTGATAGAACCTGTCTAGATTGGCAAACCTCTGCGTTTTCTTGGCTCTTGGCCAAAGGATAAGGACAAAAGCCAAGAGGAGGATGGGCAAAATAATCAAATAGGATTTTTGCTTAGCTTTTTCTAACATCTTTTCTCCTAAATTCTTCTATTTTCTACTCCTTAACCGCCTCCAGGAGTTCAATCAGTTGCTTAGTGGCATCAGCCAGAAGGGCCTGTTTGGGATAGGCATAGGAGACATGAAAGGTGAAATTATCCTCTGGGACGAGGGGAATCTTGACCAGGCCCTCAATGTCGGAGAAGGGGACAAAATCGGTCAGGAAGGTGAGGCCTAAATTCTCACGGACTAACTGGCCAATCATGGAGACTTCACTGAGTTTGAGGAGGACCTTGGCCTGGTTGTGGTATTTTTCATTGAGCTGGTTAAAGGCTTCAAGATGGGCATGGCCTTCATCCAAGAGGATAAAGGATTCGTTGAGAACCTCTTGGAAGGAGAGGCTTTTTTTCTTGGCCAGAGGGTGCTTTTCCGAGACCATAATGTAAAAGGAGCGTTGATAGAGTTCCTTGGTCACTAGCTTGGGATGATCCAGAGTCCGCAGGCTACCCAACAGACTGAAATCTAAATCGCCAACAACCAGCTCCTGCAAGAGGTCAAGGGATCCGTCTCCAACCATGCTAAAGGCTGATAAAAAGGAGAGGTCTGCCCCTCGGCCAATCAGCTGGGAGAGTATTCTAGCACGGATAATAGGAGGAAAACCAAGCTTAATGACCTTTTGATTGGCCCGCCCAATTTCCTTCTTGGATTGCCTGACTTCTTCTAAAATATGCTCAATATGTTGGGCTAAAATTTGCCCCTGCTGGGTTAGGATAACCGAGCGATGGGAGGGATCCTTAATAAAAAGGTCACAATTGAAATAGTCTTCCAACCTCTTGACCGCATAGGTAATGGTGGGCTGGCTGACCTTAAAAGACTGGGCCACCGCCGTAAAGGAATTGAGTTTGGCTAATTCTTGAAAATAGTAAAAATCTTTTAAATTCATGAGGGCCTCCAGCCTTATTTTACCACACGCACTAGTCCTTATAAATAAAATTTATAATAATTCTCCTGTTTGACTATAAGAATTTTTGGGGGCTATAATGGCGACAACTCGTCGAGAGTTACCCAATTAAATTTTAATCAGAGGAGAACTGATTCATGAAAGCACATGAAATTTTAAACAACCCTTTCCTTAACAAAGGGACTGCCTTCACTATGGAAGAACGTAAAGAAAATGGCCTGATTGGTCTCTTACCACCTTATGTTCAAACGATTGAAGAACAGGCTGACCAAGCCTACCAGCACTATCTGCAAAAACCATCGGATTTGGAAAAACGCCTTTTCTTGATGGAAATTTTCAATACCAACCGCACCCTCTTCTACTACCTCTTCAACCAACATATTGTTGAGTTCAACCCAATCGTCTATGATCCAACTATCGCTGACACCATTGAAAACTACAGCCAACTCTTCGTTGACCCCCAATATGCCGCTTATTTGGACATCAACCATCCAGAAAACATCGAAGAAACCCTGAAAAATGCGGCTGGCGACCGTGATATTCGCTTGATTGTGGCGACCGATGCCGAAGGGATTCTGGGTATCGGTGACTGGGGTGTCCAAGGGGTGGATATCTCTGTCGGTAAACTCATGGTCTATACCGCTGCTGCTGGTATCGACCCAGCATCTGTCGTGCCTTTGGTTATCGATGCCGGTACCAATCGCCAAGAACTCTTGGATGACCCCATGTATCTGGGTAACCGTCACCAACGGGTGCGCGGTGACAAGTACTACGACTTCATCGATAAATTCGTCCAAACCGCAGAAAGTCTCTTTCCTAAACTCTACCTGCACTGGGAAGACTTCGGTCGCTCTAATGCCGCAACCATTCTTGATAAGTATAAGAAAGACATTCCAACCTTCAACGATGATATCCAAGGAACTGGTATCGTGGTTCTCGGTGGTATCTTTGGTGCTCTGGACATCACTGGTGAAAAATTAACTGACCAAGTCTACCTCTGCTACGGTGGCGGTTCTGCTGGTGCTGGTATTGCGTCACGGGTTCACGCCGAAATGGTAGCCGAAGGTCTTTCTGAAGAAGAAGCCGACAAACACTTCTTTATGATTGACCAACAGGGTCTGCTCTTTGACGATATGGACGATTTGACGCCAGCTCAAAAACCATTTGCCAAGAAGCGTGCCGACTTTGCTAATGCTGATGAGCTGACCGACCTGCTCCAAGTTATCAAGACCGTTAAACCAACCATCCTGGTCGGTACTTCTACCGATGCTGGTGCCTTCACCAAGGAAGTGGTTGAGGCTATGTGTCAAAATACGCAGCGCCCAGTTATCTTCCCAATCTCTAACCCAACCAAGAAATTGGAGGCTACGGCTGAGCAAGTGATTCAATGGTCTGACGGTAAGGCTTTTGTCGCAACAGGTGTGCCTTCTGGAACGGTTTCCTACAAGGGTGTTGACTATCAAATTGGTCAAGCCAACAATGCGCTTATCTACCCAGGCCTTGGGCTTGGTATGTTGGCATCTGAAGCCAAGCTCCTGACCGATGAAATGATTGGAGCAGCAGCTCATTCCCTCAGTGGTCTGGTTGACCCAGGCCAAGCAGGGGCTCCTGTGCTTCCACCATTCCAATACGTGGCTGAAGTTTCTATCAAGGTGGCCGAAGCTGTCGCTAAGATGGCTCAAGAACAAGGACTAGCACAGGCTAAAGAAACCGATATGGCCAAGGCCGTGCGTGACCTCAAGTGGTATCCTCAATACTAAGCTGGAGGTTACGACCCATTATGAAAAAACTTAATGAGATTAAAATTTCAGGGGTCAGCCTGCCCCTCTACGCTGGTTTAGTCCTAATTCTGGCTATCGCCATCGCACTTGGTAAGCTGCCCCTAAATATGCTGGGCATCACCTTTATGCTAGTGCTACTAGGTCACCTCTTTTATTGGATTGGCCAAAAAACACCAATTTTTAACACCTACCTCGGTGGTGGCTCTGTCATGACCCTGCTTCTAGCAGCCCTGCTCAATAGCTTTCACATTATTCCGAAAAATGTAGTAACAGCTACCAATACTTTTATGAATGGGGGAGGCTTCCTAGACTTCTACATTGCGGCCCTCATCTGTGGCGCTATTCTGGGCATGAACCGCAACCTTTTAGTCAAGGCCTCTGCTCGTTTTATTCCCATCTCTCTTGTTACCATGGTCATTGGTTTTCTAGCAACTGGTGGAATGGGGGTCCTCTTAGGCCAGGGCTTTGGCCACTCGGTTCTTTATATCTCCATGGCCCAGATGGCTGGTGGTGTTGGGGCTGGGATTACTCCTCTATCGCAAATCTACTCTAGTGCTCTCCACACTAGTAGCCAGTCTATCTTTAGTCAATTAGCTCCTGCTACAACCCTGGGTAACCTCTTTGCCATCATCGGAGCCATCATTCTAGCCCGAGGCTTTACCAAGACCAAGTACAATGGCCACGGTGTCTTGATTGATGTAGACAAGTCGGAGCTAGAAAAACCAAAAATGGAGCTGGATGCCAGCAAAATCGGAGTCGGTCTCATGTTTGCCTTTGGAATTGCTCTGGTCGGAGCCATCCTCAATAACTTTGTCCCTAAGGTTCACAGTTATGCCTTCATGATTATTGTTGTCTTCATCCTCAAGGCCACTAATGCCGTGCCAAAATCCTTGGAAGATTGCGTGGTCATGTTCAACCAGGTCATCATGACTAACCTAACCCATGCGGTTCTGGCTGGTATCGGGCTGGCTATGATGGACTTGAGTATCCTGGTCAAGACCATGACGCCTAGCTTTGCCATTCTCAGCCTGACATCTGTTGTCTCCATGGGACTGGCCAGCTGGTTCCTGGGCAAGATTTTTGGCCTCTTCCCTGTTGAAACAGCCATCGGTGCCGGTATGATTAACAACTCCATGGGTGGTACCGGAAATATCGCCGTCCTGTCAGCTGCTGACCGGATGGAAATGATTGCCTTCGCCCAAATGGCCAACCGTCTAGGGGGTGCTATCGTCCTGATTTTGGGTGGTATCCTGGTACAGATTTTTAGCTAATACTCTTCAAAAAACAAAACTATCCATCGTTAACTCACTTTGCCGTACCTGCTGAGGAAAGCGAAGCTTCCCCTATTTCCAACCTCAAAAGGTCTCCCAGACCTTTTGAGCTGCCTGCAGTTCGTTGCCTTGGCTATTTTTGATTTTTATTGACTATAACTATTGCACATCTCTAAAAGTAGCCCTATCGCTTGATAGGACCACTTTTTCTATATCAGACAAAGAAAATCAAAAGCATTGCTAGTGGTTTTCGAAAAGGAAAAAGGCTCGACCGGAAAATGGTCGGGCCTTTTACTTCCAATTCAATACTGGTTTAGCGGTCACCCTTGTTGCGGATGACAAAACCATTTTTCTTTTCGCTGGAGGTGCGGTGGGGACGCTTGTTGTCCTTCTTGTCGAAGTCCTTGAAGTTCTTGTTGGACTTGCGTTTGAAGTCACGACGGCCATTGCCATCACGATTATCACGGCGGTAGCGATCACGACCACCACGACCACGACTATTGCGACCGCCCTTTCCGCCACCACGGTTAGAACCTGATGGTTTAAATGGCAGAGGACGTTCCCGTGAGATTTCAACCTCGGGCATGGTTTCTGGATCCTGAACGGTTAGGCTAAGGATGTAGAGGGCCAATTCTTCTGGAGAAAACTCGCCTGCCAGCTTGATGGCATCACCCTTGAATTTGTCAAAGTTAGACCGAGTGTCTTCATCTGCGAAGTCGCGTTCAATCTTCTTGAGAGCAACGGCCTTCTTAGCCTGGAAGGCCTCTTGAGCTGTCGCTGGTTTGAGGCCCTTCATGCGTTTCTTGGTCAGATTTTCAATAATGGAGAGGTAGCCCATTTCATTTGGAGAAACGAAGGTGACAGACTTACCTGACTTACCTGCCCGGCCTGTCCGACCAATCCGGTGGACATAGCTTTCTGGATCCTGAGGAATATCGTAGTTGTAAACATGGGTTACACCGGAAATATCTAAACCACGAGCCGCCACATCGGTCGCTACCAGAATATCTAGGTTATCATTTTTAAAGTCACGAATAACCCGCAGGCGTTTATTTTGATCCAAGTCCCCATGGATACCTTCTGCACGGTAACCACGAAGCTTAAGGCCACGTGTCAATTCATCCACCCGACGTTTGGTCCGACCAAAGACGATAGACAATTCAGGTTGCTCGACATCAATCAGACGGGTCATGGTATCAAATTTTTCGCGTTCCTTAACACGGATGTAGAATTGCTCAACATTATCGCTGGTCAACTCCTTAGCCGCAATCTTGACATGCTCAGGCTCTTTCATGAATTTGACACCAATTCGCTTGATGGCATCAGGCATGGTAGCTGAGAAAAGCAAGGTTTGGCGCTCATCAGGAACATGGCTGATGATGGCCTCAATATCTTCCAAGAAGCCCATATTAAGCATTTCATCGGCCTCATCCAAAATCAAGGTTTCAACATGATTGAGCTTGAGAGCCTTGCGTTTAATCAAGTCTAAGAGACGACCTGGTGTCCCGACAACAATGTGGGCACCAGAGCGCAGGGCCTTAATTTGCTTGTCAATACTAGAGCCACCGTAAACTGAGCGAACCTTAACGCCCTTTTCACGGCCAAAGCGGAAAAGTTCTTCCTGGCTTTGCACAGCCAATTCCCGTGTTGGGGCAATGACCAAGGCCTGGATGACATTATTGTCAATAGCAATTTTATTTAGGGTTGGAAGACCGAAAGCCGCCGTTTTACCCGTCCCTGTCTGGGCTTGACCGATAACATCCTTGCCTTCTAAGGCTAGGGGAATGGTCATTTCTTGAATTGGGGATGGTTCAACAAAACCAGCTTTTTCAACGGCTTGCAGAATATCTTCTGCTAAATGTAATTCAGTAAATTTCAATGAATTCTTCTTTCTAAAAGGTGGTGCGAGGCCACCTTATCAAGCTTGATACTCTTTAAAGGGGAGGTAGAGACCTTCAGAGGAACCGTGTCCACCTAAGCCTGTCCAGCCCTTAGGAGTACAAATTATAAATAGGTTACACCCACTTGTGCAACCCATTTATTATACCATACTTAGACTAAAATAAACGTTCATCGGTTTGGAAAAGTTAGCTAATGTTCTCTAGGGTTTTCTAAGAGTACTTCTCGACTACTTCAGCTAGCTGAGAATATAAAAAATGAGAAAGGCAAACTTTCCCATTTTTTCTTGTTGGATTCTTTAGTCCTGCTTCCGGCGCAGTCCTAGTCCTAACAGGCTAAAGCCAGCAGTCAGGCTTACGAGGCCTAAAAGTGGCAGGTAAGCATTGCTACTATCCCCTGTGGCTGGAAGAGCAGCTGGTGGGGCTGGTTGATAAGCCTTGGTGTGACGAGGGCTAAAGACAACCGTATTCATCGTCTTAGGATCCTCTGGCTTCTTAGGCTCTGGTGTGCTGGTATGCACCGTATTAGAGCTATAGGTAATACCATTGACCGTATTGACATAGGTATTGGCAAAGGTCCCGACGGCTATCCGCTTCATCTGCAGGTAAACTTCCGCTTGGAAGGCCGAGTCTACAGACACAGACCGCAAGAAATCTTCCTTGAAGGTCACAACAATTTGGCCATTAGCTTCATCAACTTGCGCTTCTGTATATGAAGTCAAGTCAGTACCCGCCTTGATGATTGTACCATCCTTGAGGGTCAGGTCAACCTTGGCAAAGGCCTTGTATTGTCCCGTGTACTGATCTCCAGTTTGGTCATAGTCATCGCTAAAGCTGTACTCAAAGAGCTCTTCGGCATGGTCCGCTGGAATGATACCACCGATGAGACGGTAGTTAAAGACTTGGTTCAAGGCGATGGTTTGACCGTCTACATTGTTGGTATCCGCTGGATCCATGGTCAAGGTCACATCCTTTTCAGGATTAATTTTCGGTACATTATTGACCACTAGGTTGGATTCATAGCCATTGCCAAAGTCTATTTGGTAGGCCCTGTTTTCATAGCTGCCACCCGTCTTACCCATCTCGGCCTTGACCGTCATTGGAGTGACGATGGTCAGGTCAGTTCCGGTAACCACATAGGCATCGTAGAAGGCCTGAGGATCGTCAGCGGTAAAGACTTGGAAGGCTCCCTTAGGGGTAATGTTGGCCTTCTTGAGCATGTCTTGAACAGCTGCTGGTGCGGCCTCCAGACTGGCGTAGTCAGCCACGCTGACACCAGTGACCGCCTTGCCGTTGGCATCGGTCAGCTTAATCAGGTCAGTGCGCAAGTCCAGCGCCTCTTCAGGATAGTCATCCACATAGAAGAAGCCTTTTTGGATGGTCTCCTTGGCCGATTTATCGCCCTTGTATTGGTCCAGGTCCCAAGTCAATTCATAGTAGTTGGTGGTACCAGCTAGGACGGACTTACCATCAATCACCACACCGTTTTCATTCTTGTTGACCTTGTGCGGGGTGATGTAGTTGTTGCTTGGGTTGTCTGGGTCGTTAGGTTTCCCTGGTGTGGTCACGCGAACGATATTGGATTTAATACCGTAAGCATCATTGACCAGCAGGGTGAAGTTATTGGTGTAGGTAGCGCCATCGTTGAGGACTTGTCCCACAACTGTTGGGTAGATAGTCGCCACGGCCTTGGTCAGATCCTGGTTGAGCGCCGCCAAGGTCTCAGCGGTTGCGGTGAAGGTTACCGTATGGGTCATGGCATCATAGCTAGCTTCAAAGCCTGGGCTGGCGACCTTGGTAGCTTCCAGATTAAGTTGGTAACCGCTTGGCAGAGGATCCATCAAGACAAAGGAGGTCGTTTCTGGACGACCGGCTGGCAGGTCTGCTGTCTTCAATTGGAACTTAACCGTCGACTGCTTAGCCACCAGGGTCTTGTCAATATCCAGGTCATCCTGGTTTTTGATTTCCTTGGTGACGCCGGGTTGGACCGCTAGTTTATCGTAGTGGTACCGAACCGTTGGCACACTGACAGGACCAGGAACCTTTTCATAAGTCGGTGCCACTGGTGGGGTTGGCAAGCTTTGGTAGCTGGGCTCGACCGGTTTTTTCGGTTCCTCTTGGTCTGGGGTAGACTGAGGTGGGGTTGGTTCCCTTTCGTAGCTTGGCTCAACCGGCACCGGTTCCAACTCTTTTTCAACCTCATAGGTTGGCTCAACGGGTTTCTCGGGAATGGATTGATCCGGAGTCTTGGTCGGTGGGGTTGGTTCCTTTTCGTAGCTTGGTTCTACCGGTGCTGGTTCCAACTTTTTTTCAACCTCATAGGTTGGCTCGACCGGTTTCTCTGGGATAGATTGATCGGGAGTCTTGCTTGGCGGCGTTGGTTCCGGCTCATATTTCGGTTCAACTGGCAGATCTACCAATTCCTTCTCAACTTCATAGACTGGCTTGTCTGGCTTGGTTGGCTCAACTGGTGGGGTTGGTTTTTCCTTGGTCACCTTAGGGACATTGACTGCCCGAATCTTACCATTAAGGGAATACCAGATATTTGGTTTTTTACCAGCAGTATTATCTTTACCAGGTACCTGTGGCATTTCAGCTAGGCTGAGAACATTGGTCGCTGAGGTTGCCCCCAAAGTGATGTAGTTGTTTGGGCCGGACATTCTGACAGCACCAGCACCATACCAAGAATTAGGAGCATCAGCAGAGTCCCAACCTGAACCAGGCTCACTTGCTCTGGTGTACATGGTGTGAAGGGAACCGCCTTCACCCTTTTTAAAGTTGAGGGTGTCGGTCGCATAGATCATGCCATTTTTTTCACCAATGGATGAGCCAGAAATCTTAACGAAGGTACCGCTGTAGTCCTTGGCCATCTCAATGGAATTGTGTTCCCTGTTAAGGGAGGCAACTGACAAGAGGGCATTATCAAAGTCGATGGGATTACCGTCTTCATCGTAGAAGGTGAATTCATTCTTGATAAAGATAGAGGTATCCTTCTCGTTTTGACCCGTATAGGCTGAGGCAAAGACCCCTAGGGTTGGGTCAGTAAAGATACCTAACCAAACGTTACCAGTAGGATTTTGAAACTTGGAGTCAGGGTCAACCGTATACTTGTAGACCACCTTAGAAATTTTCTTACCATTGTAGTAAGAGTTTTTCAGGTTGGTATAGGTGGCTGTAGCACTCTGGCCACGCTTGAGGAGGACAGAGGCAAACTTAACTTCTGAACCATTGCTGACAGTGGTTGTCCAACCAGCCTTATCACCGAAATTACCAAAGAGCTCTACTGAGGAGGCCAAATCATCAGCCTGCTCCAGATAGGTTATATTTAGATTATCTGGCTGCAGGTTGTGTTTGTTATATTGTTCAGTATCGTGGCTAAAGGCTTCATCAAGGGCGGAGGCTTTCAGTAGCTTCCCATCGGTTACTAGGGAAATCTGAGCATTGGGCTCCAAGTCATAGACCAGACTCTGGGCTGAGGGCTCACTGAGGTTCCCATCTTCATTCTTGTGCTTTTCCAACTCTTCCAGAGCTGCCTTGATTGCGGCTTGTTCATCTTGATAGGCTTGGAGTTTAGCTGGGTATTCCGCTAGGTCCTTCTTGTACTGAGCAAGCTCTTCTTGGTACTTAGACAGTTTGAGTTCATAGTCTGTCTTGGCCTTGGCATTGCGTTCACGGATAGCACGGTTGGCTTCCGTAATTTCGGCATTTTTAGCATTAGCTTCCTGAACTTTCTGCTCATATTCTTGCTTAGCAGCTGCATTGGCTGCTTGCACACGAGCCAGTTCCTTTTCATAGGCTGCTAATTTTTCTTGGTAGTCTGCCTCATTAGCGGCGTTACCAGATTGAGCTGCGGCCAAATCCTTTTGATATTGGGCTAATTTAGCTTCATAGTTAGCCTTAGCTTGCGCATTGCGCTGCTGGATAGCCTTATTTTCGGCCGTGATTTGGGCGTTCTTGGCCGTGTTGGCAGCTAGAGCTTGTTCGTAGGCCTGCTTGGCAGCTGCATTAGCGGCTTGCACGCGCGCTAACTCTTGTTCATAAGCTGCCTTCTTAGCTTGGTAGTCCGCTTCATTTGTAGCATTACCAGACTGGGCTGCGGCTAAATCTTTTTCATATTGAGCCAACTTGGCTTCGTAATCTGCCTTAGCTTGGGCATTGCGTTGCTGGATAGCAGCGTTTTCTGCCTTGATTTGCTCATTCTTAGTGGTGTTGGCAGCTAGAGCCTCTTCGTATTCTTTCTTAGCAGCGGCATTAGCAGCTTGAACCCGAGCCAATTCTTTGTCGTAGGCTTCCTTGGCCGCAGCGTAGGCTGCTTGACTGTCATTATTAGCTTGTTGAACGGCTGCTAGGTCCTTTTGATATTGAGCCAGCTTGGCTTCGTAATCAGCCTTGGCTTGCGCATTCTCATTGGTAATGCGTTCCACTTCTGCCTTGTTGGCCGCCAAATCTTGTTCGTATTGGGCCTTCTTAGCCGCGTTTTCTTGAGTGATTCGGTCTGTTTCGGCTTGGTTAGCAGCCACAGCTGCCTTGTAGTCTTCTGTTGTCTTTTGGATGTCTGCGGCTTGCTTGCTGTAGTCATCCTTGATTTCACTTTCTTTTTGGCTAGCTTCGTCAGAACTTTCTACTGTCCCTTTATCGACTGTCTCATCCTGCGAAACGGTCACGCCAGCTTCCTTAGCACTCTTAGCAGCTTCGTCAAGCTCACTTGTGGGTACATCAACTGACATGGAACCTGTCTTTTGACCAGCTTGTTCCTGACTAGTAGTAGCTTGCGAACTCGGATTGTCTTGTTTTTCTGGCAGGTTGGTTGCAGGATTCCCAGTCTCCATCCCAACGACTGCGGTGTCGACATTGCTAGTTGTGCTGGTTTCCTCAGCAAGTACCTTTTGGCCTGCTACTGAAGCTAAAATAGCAGTTCCCAAGAGGGCGCCACAAAGGGTCTTACTGATTTTACTCTTACGAAACCCGAAAGTTTCTCGTTTTTCTCTCATTTATCTACTCCTTATTTTTAGTATTTTTTCTGTAACATTTTGCAAATGATATGTCACATTATCATTATGTTACCAATTTTTTTAATCTTAGTCAATTAATGCTTATCACCTCCTTCGTTTATTAAGTTTAAATTAATGTTTTGTGTTTAATTCGTTTTTTAATCCTATATTAACACAGGGGACTATTCTCAATCTGAGAATAATCGCCAATTCATTAGGCGAATTTGAGTTGACTAATGCTCCTGGCTTCTCAAATGAATGTGCTCCTAATCAAAAGCTTTAATGAACCTGTCCGCCTATTTTATACTGAATTAAAATCAGAAACCTTTTTGCTATTTTCTAAGATAGCAAGAGTTAGGGAGAAATTATGAGGGACGGAAAGAACTATTAGTTGGTTACTGGCCATATTTTTATCAAATGGACAGAAACTTCACTGGTCATCGCAGTTAAGATAGACTTGCTCATTCTAGCTATTTTTGCTAGTATGGACTTATGTCACAAGAGGAGCTTTTGCTGAGAATGGCTGACTGTGAGGTTTATCCCTGTTTGAACCTTGGGAAAAACTTCCAGGAATCGCCTAAACTCTTTGAACCTGAACAGGATAATGCCTGCGTAAGGGATGTGCAAACCAGAGATGAAAAAACAACCTTCTTCATCCCAGTTTTGATTGTGGCAAATCAATTTACATTTGCCCAGTCCAACTGGGTTAGGAAGGATTTTTATGCAAAAATCAAATGTTGCGACGTTGGCGGAAATCGCTATTTTTGCAGGTTTAGCTATGGTTTTGGATGTTTTCACCCAACCCTTAGCCATTGGCCCTTGGATTTCCCTGTCCTTTAAGATGACTCCCATCTTTCTGCTTGCCTTTCGCCGAGGAACCAGACCTGCCATGATGGCTGGTTTTATCTGGGGAATTTTACAGGTTGCTCTTGGGCAAGCGGCTGGGGGCTGGCTCAATTTATGGCAGGGCTTCCTAGAATATTTTGTCGCCTTTAGCCTGATTGGGCTGGCTGGCCTTATCAAGCCCTGGCTCAACAAATCTTTGAGAAAAGAAAGAACCCTGCAAAGCCTGACTTTCATGGCTTTAGGAGCCCTCATTGGTATCCTAACTCGCTATACTATCCACTTTATAGCGGGCCTACTCTTTTGGGGTAGCTATGCTCCTAAGGGACAATCTGCTCTTGTTTATTCAGCTATCATCAATGGCTCATCTTTTCTAGGCGAGACCCTGGCCTGCCTGATTGCCTTATTTCTACTCTACCCCTTTATCAAACGCTTTTTGATGGCAAACTAAAAGAAGGGGCTGGGCAAAAAGTCCTGAATTAACAAAATCGCATGAAATCTTTCGTTTAAAAACGCTGATTTCATGCAATTTCTTATTTTTTAAAATCTGAGAAAATTAGTGGGATTTTGAGTTTTTGCCCAGCTCCATAGTCACTCTAATGAGAAATCATAGAGTGACTTTATCCGTGGGAAAATTTTGATTTCGAAGAGTATAAAAGAACCCCTGACATGATTCTTTTTCATGCCAGGGGCTTTCTATATCTTGGGCTCCTCAGATAGAGGCGCCAGCCTTAGTCCAGTTGATATATTTTCAGGCCTTCTTCTGTATCTTCGACGAGAATTTTATGCCTACGGTATTTCCAAAGTAAGAGGTAGGAGAAATAAAAATCACCCACGCAAATGGCTGTATGAACCACTGCCAAAAAGATAAAGGCTAGGGGAGACAGGCTCCCTAGGGCCAAAAGCAGGGTCAAAAGCAGGCTAGTCAAGACGAAGGGGGCTAAGTAGATAATCAGCATCTGCCCCCTAGGATAGCGAGAGCCAGGACTGGTCGCATTGAAGAGACCTAAACGCCAGCTGGTTCCATACTTGAGAGGATTCTCAGGCCGAAAAAGCTTGAAGTAAAAGCCGTGAATCCCTTCGTGAATAACCAACAAGAGGGCTAGGGCAAAGGGGGCGAAAAAGGGCTCCCACCAGTAGTTCAGATAAGTATTTGACACCCCAATAATCAGTTTGGCCAACCAAGAGAAAAAGAGAAAAAAGGGCAGACAAAGAAAAAGGCTCCCTAGACAAAGCCCTATTGATAACGCCTTTCTTTGTAATAAATTTAAATCCTCAACCAATTTCATCTGGGCATCTCCCGCCACATCTCTCTTTTCAATTCTACCCTTTGGGAACTCACTCGTTCTTTAATAATTCTCCTTTATTGTATCACGTCCCTGCTATTTTGCCAATCTTAGATTGAAATCCAGAGCAAGAATCTTTCAAAAAATATGAAAATCGGCTTTACATTTTCTTTTTCAGAGGCCAGTGAATGAGTAAGGACTTTGCACTCAACAAAAATTAAAATCTGAATGATTGACGAAATTTTTCTTTAGGAATTTTCAGGTTTTGATTTTAAGCCAGTATTTGCTTGATTTTTCAAGAAAAGGCCAAGCTCGAGCGAACTTGGCTGGATATAGAGATTGGCTGAGTAGGGGTGAAAAGGCTGGCTTAGAGTTTCAAGCCTGGTGACTTTTCAGATATTTGTCAAAACAGGTCCAAGCTCGCAATCCGTTGGACAGCCTCAGTCAAGCGTTCTGGCTCGACCAAGAGACCGATTCTGACATAGCTATCACCTGCTTGACCAAAGCCTAGTCCTGGTGCGACAGCCACATGGGCCTTTTCTAACAGGAGATCCGCAAAGCCTTGGCTGGTGTAACCTTTAGGAACTGGCATCCAGGCGTAAAAGGAACCCTTGGAAGGAAAGGCCTGCCAGCCGATTTTAACGGCCTGCGATACAAAGGCCTCTCGTCTTTGGTCGTAGAGATGATTGAGCTGGGCGATGGCTTCCTTGGCTCTCGGATCTAAGAGGGCAGCTACTCCTGCATCCTGAATGGCAGGAAAGACACTGACAAAAAGGTGGTCTTGGATGAGGTTAAGGGCTTCAATCATATCCGCATTTCCAGCCGCAAAGGCTAGGCGCCAACCTGCCATGTTAAAGGTCTTAGAAAAGGTATAGAGCTCAATGCCGACTTCCTTGGCTTCAGGCGTAGATAGGAAACTGGGATTTTCATAACCCTGATAGCCTAAGGCCCCGTAAGCAAAGTCGCTGATGACACCGACTTGATACTTCTTGGCCCAAGCGACCAAGGCTTGGTAGAATTCTGCTGTCGCAACGGCCCCAGTTGGATTATTGGGGTAATTGATATAGATAAACTTAGCCTGACGGGCAGTCTCCTCAGGAATGGCCTCTAAATCTGGCAGAAAGTCATTCTCAGCTAGCAGAGGAAAGGTCTGGTAATTTACCTTCCCTAAAGCTACACCCGAAAGATAGTCGGGATAGCCTGGATCCGGCAACAAGAGGAGGTCGCCAGGATTCATCAAGGCCCAGGGCAGTTCAACCAAACCAATTTTTGAGCCAGCCAAGACACAGATTTCTTTTTCTGGGTCAAGGTCAACCCCATAATTGTCCTTATAAAAGCTAGCAGCCGCCTTCTTAAAAGGCGGATTGCCCCGAAAGAGGGAATATTTGTGGGAAGCTGGCTTGGCTGCTGAGGCCTGTAAGGCTTCCACGATAAAATCATAGGTGGGTTGGTCGGGATTACCCTGACCCAGGTTGATAACATCGGCCCCCTGAGCAATCTTGGCATTAACCTTAGCCACTAGATTGGCAAAAAATTGCTTGGGTAGCCCCTTTAATAATTCAGATTCTTCAAATTTCATAAGCTTCCTCCTCAATGGTAGAGATCTGGCCGACGGTCGTCGAAGACAGGGATGTGACCACGAACTTGCTCCACCTGGCTTAGGTCTACGTCTGTCGTAAAGATACCTTCCGCATCATCGGAGGCCTGCAGAATGATCCGCCCCAGAGGGTCAATAACTAGGGAGTGACCATTAAAATGATTATCAGGGTCATCTCCTACCCGATTGACCGCTACTACAAAGGCCTGATTTTCCACGGCCCGAGCCTTAAGAAGTATCTCCCACTGCTGGACCCTAGACTCCGGCCACTCGGCAACGACAAAGAGAAGTTTGGCCCCGTCAGCCATGAGGGTCCTCAGCCATTCAGGAAAACGGATATCATAGCAGATGACATTGCTGGCCTTGACGCCGTCCACTTGAAAATGGCTTTCTTGCTGACCAGCTGCCAAGTAACGGTCCTCCGCCATCAGGCCAAAGAGGTGGACCTTGTCGTAGCTGGTCAGGAGTTGACCGTCCTTGCCATAAACATATGTTCGGTTGAAAAACTGACCATTCTCCTCGACAGCCACCGAGCCACCAACAAGAGCAACCTTATGCTCTCTGGCAAACTGGCTGAGCAATCTTTGAGTTTGCTGACCCTCCTTATCCGCCAGCTGGGAGAGGTCAGCCAGGGCATAGCCCGTATTCCACATTTCGGGCAGAACAATGACATCAGGATTTTCTTGGACTGCCTGATGTAGGAGCTCCAAAACCTGCTGAAAGTTTTTTGAGGGCTGGCCAAAAGAAATAGCCATCTGAATCAGAGAAATACGCATAGAATACCACCCTTCAGGTCAAACTTGCCTCTATTTTAGCACAAAATCTATTGTCTGATTATTCTGAACTTAAAAAAACTGGAAATTTTCTGTTAAAGAAGACCAAGCTCTCATGAACTTGGTCCGTGCTATCTAATTAGAATTGTCTAGGCTTGAAAAATTTTGAGGCCATTTTCTGTATCTTCTGCAATAATCTTATGCTGGCGATGCTTCCAGGCCAGGACATAAGCATAGTAAAAATCCCCGACGCAACCTGCAGCATGAAAAGTTGCCAGAAAGAGGTAGAAAGGAGCTGTTAGCCAACCTAGGGCTAAAAGCAGAGTCAAGAGGAGACTATTGATGACAAAGGGGGCCAAGCCGATAACCAACATTTGCCCCTTTGGATAGAGGGAACCTGGGCTGGTGGCATAGAACATGAAGGATTGCCAAATGACACCAAACTTGACCGTCTTATCAGGTTGAAAGAGCTTGAAAAAGATACCGTGGATACTTTCATGCAAAATGAGGATAAGAGCTAAGAGAAAAAGGAGCAGGAAGGGATCCCAGAGATTAAAGCTAAAACGAATCTCTGGACTGCCAGTTATCAGACTGTAAATCCAAAGAAAGAAAAAGATAAAAGGGAATACAGCCAGGAAAGCAGCGGCGTTCAGGCCCACAATCAGCCACTTATTATCCCTAACATTGATTTCTTGGAGTAGGATCATAGGAATGTCCTCCTTTTCTAATGAACTTTTTTGGGAGTAGGTTGAAGCTGCATGAGATTTTAAAGTCAGTATTTCTTACAGTCGGGCAAAGAGTTTTAGTAAACGTTTTCGATTTTATTGTATATTATTGCGGCTTTCCTGACAAGGTCTAATAGGTATTCGGGGCAGAGTTTTTGCTTCGCCACTCTAGATTGCTTCATTAAGAATATTAAGGAGCCTAGTTCTCGCTATTGCTCGAACTGGGTCAATGCCCCTAAGCTCTGCTCCGCAGTCGCTAAGGAAGTTTCGGAACGTAGATTTCACAATGTGAAATCTGCATCAATGTGCCTAAGCTTTACTTCGGCATTACTGCCTTATTTCGCTAAAGCACATAGAAAAAACCAAGCTCATCCAGGCTTGGTTCAAAATTACTGGATTGCTTCAATTGGTAGATTCATACCTTTCCAACCTTCAAGGGCACCTGAGAGTTCATAAGCCTCAAAGCCAGCTGATAATAAGATGAAAAGCGCTTGCTTACCTAGAGTCGTCCCACTATTCCAGTCATAAACTACATAGGTTTTACTTTTATCTAAACTCTCCAGTTGATTAGCTAGGTCTTTGGTAGGAATCGCCAGTGCTCCTTTAATCTGATCTTTTTTGACCTGAGCTGGTGCATTTCGTACATCTAAAATAACGTAGGGTGATTCTTCTGCTTCCATAGCTTTCAGCACTTCAAAATGGCTAATATAAAGGCTTAGGTAGGTTTCTAATAGTTCAAGTTTTGTCATTTTATTTCCTCTTTATGACTTTAGCGATGGCTAAGAAGGTTGCCTTTTGGTTATCACTTAAATTGGCAATAACCGCCATTTCAACGGCACGCATTTCTTGCCACATCTCCTTCACGGCCTTTTTTCCTTTGGAAGTTAAGACCAAAATATTTTGTCGTCTATCCTTAGGGTTACGTTCCCTTGCAACAAAGTTCTTCTCTTCAAGCTGGTCAATCAACTGCCCAATCGTCGTCCTATCTAGGTTCAACTCCTCTCCCAGTTTTACCTGAGTTAAATTAGGATAGCTATGAATAGCTAGAAGAATCCCATAATAGCGAGAATCTCGGTAGTTTAATCCAATCTTTTCCAGCTGTTGAGCAAACTGACTGTCCATTTTCTGTGCAACTTTACTCAAGTTATAACCCCAAGAATTTTCTACTATCAAAACTTAATCACCCTTTCTGATTATCAGTAAAACTGATTATATAGTTTTAATAGAACTTTGTCAAATTACGGAACCTAGTTCTCGCCACTGCTCGAACTGCATCAATATCTCTCGCCTTCGTTGAAATCAACTCACCTCGTTAAGAGCTATAGAAAAACCAAGATCGATTGAACTTGGTCATTAGTCTCTATTTCATATTAAGAATAGACTTAAAGCTTGTCGGCTACGGCATCCAGGAGGGCTTGGATGGCAGAAGGCTCTGAACCACCTGCCATGGCCATGTCTGGTTTACCGCCACCACGGCCACTGACGATTGGAGCCAGCTCCTTAATCAGCTTACCAGCTGGTACAGCCTTGTCCTTGCTGGCAACCAGGACATTAACCTTTTGGCCAATAGCTGCAGCCAGGACGAGAACGTCGGAGTAATCGGCTTGCTTCCACTTATCCGCAAAGGTCCGTAGGGCTCCGGCATCAGAGACTTGGACTTTGCTGGCGATATAGCGGTGGCCAGCTGCTTCCTTAACATCCTTGAAGACATCGCCTGCAGCAGCTGCAGCTGCCTTTTCTTTGAGCTCTGCTACTTCTTTTTGCAGGTCACGGTTAGCTTCATTGAGACTGGCAACCTTGGCTGGCACTTGTTCTAATTGAGGCACCTTAAGGGTGGCAGCCACTTTCTTGAGAGCATCTTCTTGTTTGCGGAAGGCTTCAAAGGCTTGTTGACCGGTCAGGGCTAGAATCCGACGGGTCCCTGAACCGATTCCTTCTTCCTTGACAATCTTGAAGAGGCCAATTTCCGAGGTATTGCCCAGGTGGGTACCACCACAGAGCTCGATAGAATAGTCACCAATCATAACTACTCGGACTTCCTTGCCATACTTTTGACCAAAGAGGGCCATGGCACCCATTTCCTTGGCGGTATCAATATCAGTTTCGATAGTTTTAACAGCGACAGCCTGCCAAATCTGTTGGTTAACTTCTTCTTCAATGCGACGGAGCTCTTGAGCAGTCACAGCTTCAAAGTGGGTGAAGTCGAAACGCAGGAATTCTTCCTCATTGAGGGAACCAGCTTGGGTAGCATGGTTGCCGATAACCTTGTGGAGGGCGGCGTGGAGAAGGTGAGTCGCCGTGTGGTTCTTTTCAACCGCATAGCGACGCTTGTGGTCAATTTCCAAGTGGTAGCTTTGTCCCAGTTGCAAATCAGCCAAGACTTCTACCTTGTGGAGGGCTTGACCATTAGGAGCTTTTTGGACATCCAGAACACGAGCCAGAACTTGGCCATCTTGATCTTGGATTTCTCCCTTGTCGGCTACCTGGCCACCCATTTCCGCATAGAAGGGAGTTTTCTTGAAGACCAAGAGGGCTTCTTGACCGGCCTCAGCCACCTCAACTCGTTCATTATCAACAATGATGACAGAAAGGCTAGAATCCAAGGCCTCTTTTTCATAGCTGAATGTAGACTCTTCTACGATTCCTGCTAGGGTCTCATTTTGCATCCCCATGGAACCACCCTTGACAACGGCTGCCCGTGCCCGCTCTTGCTGTTCCTTCATGGCTGCTTGGAAACCAGCATGGTCAATCTTATAGCCCTTATCCTGGGCCATTTCTTCGGTCAATTCAACCGGGAATCCATAGGTATCATAAAGTTTGAAGATATCCTTACCTTCTAGGGTATCCTTGTCAGTTGCCTGGAGTTGGTCCAGAAGGTCTTCCAAATGGCCAGTACCAGCATCAATGGTGCGGGCAAAGGTTTCTTCTTCCCGCTTGACAATCTTTTGAATGAAATCCTGTTTTTCCAGAATTTCGGGGTAGTAGGATTCCATGATTTTACCAACCGTTGGCACCAACTTGTAGAGGAAGGTTTCTTTGATGCCCAACTTGCGACCGTGCATAACTGCCCGGCGAAGGAGACGGCGGAGAACATAGCCTCGGCCTTCATTTCCTGGTAGGGCCCCATCACCGATGGCAAAGCTGAGGGCCCGAATGTGGTCAGCCACCACTTTGAAGCTCATATTGTCGCCATCTGGATCATAGGTCTTGCCAGACAGCTTTTCAACTTCACGAATAATTGGCATGAAGAGGTCGGTTTCAAAATTGGTCTTAGCCCCTTGCATGACGGCAGCTAGACGCTCCAAACCAGCCCCCGTATCAATGTTCTTGCTTGGCAGTTCTTGGTAATCCTTGCGGTCCAACTTAGGGTCAGCATTGAATTGAGAGAGAACGATATTCCAGATTTCGATATAGCGGTCGTTTTCAATATCTTCGGCCAAGAGTTTGAGACCAACATGGTCTGGGTCGAAGTCTTCGCCTCGGTCAAAGAAGATTTCCGTATCAGGTCCTGAAGGGCCAGCACCGATTTCCCAGAAGTTATCCTCAATCGGCACCATGTGACTGGCCTCCATACCGCAGGCAATCCAACGGTTGTAGGTATCTTTATCATCTGGATAATAGGTGACAAAGAGTTCTTCCTTAGGCAGGTCAAACCATTCTGGGCTCGTCAGGAGCTCGTAACCCCACTCAATAGCTTGGTCACGGAAATAATCACCGATAGAGAAATTCCCCAGCATTTCAAACATGGTATGGTGACGGGCGGTTTTCCCGACATTCTCAATATCATTGGTCCGGATAGACTTTTGAGCATTGGTAATCCGAGGATTTTCTGGAGTGACAGAGCCGTCAAAGTATTTCTTGAGGGTGGCAACACCAGAGTTAATCCAGAGTAGGGTTGGGTCATTGACTGGAACCAGATTAGCGGATGGTTCCACGGCATGGCCTTTGGACTTCCAGAAATCCAACCACATTTGACGAATTTGTGCTGAGCTTAGTTGTTTCATTGAAATATATTCCTCTCTGATTGTTTATAATCTTGTAGTTATATTAAGCTAAAGTCAGAACTTTCAATTTTGATACTTTCTTAAAAAGTGCGGACGCAAGCAAACGCCAAATGGCGTTTCATTACTAATTTTCGAGCCTCTGTCTCGAAAATTTCCGTTCTTAGCAACACCTACGGTTGTTGCTAAGAATACCACTTTAGCGAAAGTATCATATTATCCTTACGTCATTAGCTAAATTCTAGGGGATTTGAAGCAAGATTTAGCAAAGTTAGAACTGGAAGTCGAAAGTTGTGAAGTGTTAAGAGTGTTAAAAGTTATCTAGTTAGCTGAGGCAGCCGAAGCCCTTCCTTGCTGCTCCTTGACATAGTCAATGGCAATGACTAGGGAAATGACTAGGTCGCTGTAGGCCTCGTCGAAGACCTGAATATTGTAGGTTGAAGCCAATTTCAGCCACTCCTGGTCAATCCGAGCGACTTCTTGACCATTTTGAGAAAGCTGAAAATTCATATCCCAGAAATTACCCCGCACCTCCATGCCTAGGTTGGCAATGGAATAGTGAGGTTTGATAAGGGTCAAATCCTTCTTGATAGTGAAAGACTGGCCATTGGCCAAGTTAACTTGGAACTTGGGCAGGAGACTCCAGAATTGCTTATCAATCTGGCCAACCAGATTGCCCTGCATATCCATGATTTTAAAGGTCTTGGGAATCTTGAAGAGGCTGCCCTCAACCTGATAGCAGGGCAGGCCCAATTCATCGCTGATGGTGAACTTGCCTCCCAGCGAAAAAAGTTTTTGTTTAATTTTAAAAGTTTTCATACCAATTTTTCTACCTTTCTAGTCGGATAGGGACAGACCCCAGAATTTTCAAGCAAATGGGATTCCCCAAGTTTTCTGTTTCCCTTTTGTAATAGGTCCGGTAGCTAGAAATCTTTAGGAGCTTTTCAAAGTGCTTCCTGATACTCTTCAAAAATCAAAACTATCCGTCGTTAACTCACTTTGCCGTACTTACTGAGGAAAGCAAAGCTTTCCTATTTCCAACCTCAAAAGGTCTCCCAGACCTTTTGAGCTGCCTGCAGTTCGTGCGACACCTCACAAAGTTGGTCAATTTCACCAACTTTGTGAGGTTAGTAAGGGAGTTAGGCAATCGCTATGGAGATTGTGCCGTTTGGGAGTAAGACAGAAGAGCTTTGACAGCTGTCAAAACCTTCGTTGTCTTACCCCAGCAAGGGTGACTAGCTGTCTGCTGTGCCACAAAGTGGCGCAAAGATAGCAGACACCTACTGCGACATCAGTCACTTTAGTGACTTGATGTCATTGCTCCTTGCCTTGGCTAGATTGATTTTTATTGAGTATGGGGTCACCATTTAAAATCTAGCTTCAAAATGGACTTCATTATAGCCTGCGGTGATGGCCATTAGCGTTGTGGTGGCAAGGGTCAGTCAGGGTAACATCCCGATAGGCTTCATTCAAAACGTTTATCAGGTAGCTGGTTTTCAATAGATTGACAGAGGAGCCAACATAGGAAACCATCTCCTGACCGTTGAAAATCTGAAAATTCATCTTGAAGAGATTTCCCGTCAGGCCTAGGACTGAATTTCCCAACTCCAAACGAGTTCTACCCCTGACCAGCAAATCAAACTGGTAGCCATTCGTCATCAAGATGTGATAAATCGGCTTGTCTAGGCCCTTCTTCTCTCTTTGAATTTGGGCAAGTATCTGACCTGTTTGGCTGTCAATCAGCCTGTCTTCCTTACGATTCTTCCTTACGATTGCCCTGAAAAGTACAGACAAGATTCCCAGCCTCATCCACTATTTCATAGGAGAAGGAAAGATTCTGATTGGGCCTGAAATTTGATAGTTGAATCGAATATTGAGACATAAAGACCTCCTCTTTGGGACGATGCTCCTTAACAATCAAACGAGAAAAAAGACAAGTTCAAGAATGGGGAGGGCGAACATGGCCGCGGTACCACCTCCATTTAATGAACTTGTCATTCTTCATTGATTATGCGATTGTCTATTAACAAAGTAGCAAGCCTGAGTCCTTGGTCTGGCTCACAGCAACCGCCAGATTTCTGAAACACAAAGGTTTACTTAGGCTATTCTTTGTTACTTATTTTTTAGAACTTGAAGCTGATGTGCCATTGAGACCGTATTGACTGAAGAGTGAGCTGTAGGTCTTATCCTTGACCGTTACATTGTATTCCTTCAGAAGGTCAGAAATAACCCGAGTCTTGAAGCTAGAGTCGCTATTCTTTTGGTTAACATAGATGTCTGTCAAACGTTTCTTATAGTTCTTCCAGTCAGGATTCTTCTCATTCTTAGCAGTCACCTTGACAACGTAGTAAGAGGTTGAGTTGTCGGTTTCTTGAACCTTGATGGTATCAGACACGCCATCTTTGTCTAGCTTAAAGGCAGCCTTTTGCACATCTTCTGGCGGCAGACTACTTGACTTATTGGAATCATATTTGTCCCCAGAGTCAAAGCTGACATTTTCTTGACCATTATTATCCTTGACGATTTGGCTGAAGTCAGCCCCGTCAGCTGTCGCTTGGTCATGGAGGGAATTCGCCTTGCTTTCATCATCAGTCTTAACAAAGCTGATTGTGATATCTGGATTGTAGTCCTTGTAGAGAGATTTGAGTTTCTTCTCGGTCAAATCCTTCTTAGCAGCGGTCTTCAAGGCATAGTTTTGCAACAATTGCAGACGAATCAGGTTCTTATAGCTATCTTGGGTGTAGCCATATTGGTCCAACATACTAGAGAAGTTTGAGCCTGCCTTTTGAGCTGATTCTTGGTATTGCTTGTTGACTTCATCCTGGCTGACTTTTTTACCATATTTATCTTCCAAAATGTCTGACAAAATGGTTTCCAGAAGGGCTTCCTTGGTCGCTTGATTTCCTTTTTGACGATTGTAAAGGTCAGCAACGGTGATTTCCTTGCCCTTCATACTAGCTAAAACGGTTTTCTCAGATGGACGACTATTCATATAAAGATAGGTGCCAACCCCACCGATAGCCATTGCTAAGACAAAGACAAGCAGGCTCCTAAAAATCTTGCTACCAAAGATGGTAGCCATTGAATTTGAAAAGCTGCCTTGGGTTTTCTTTTTCTTCTTTCTCTGGTCTTTTCTAGCACGTCGGTTTTTGTTTTTCACTTCATCCTGAAATGCTCGCTTATTAGCCATATTCTACTCCTTCTTGTTAGGACATTACTGTCCTTATCATTAACCTATCCATTATAACATACTTTTTTCAATCTTGCCTAGTCTGGTAGAGTGACATCTGGGACGTTTTTGCGAATCAGCAAGAGACCATCGCTAAGCGGTAGGAGGCTGGCTGTCAAATCTGGATTGTCTAAGGTAGCATCCATGAGTCTTTGTAGCCCTCGGTAAATGGTTCGCTGACCGCGTTTGACTTCCATGATTGGTTTAGCCAAATCGCCCCCTTGAAAAACATCATCAATCAGGACAAGGCCACCGACCCGAAGACGCTCCAGAACCTGGGGTAAAAAGACAATGTACTTGGACTTGGCCGAATCCATAAAGACGAAATCATAGCTGTCCTCCAAGGTCGGTAGGATATCAAGGGCTTCCCCTTCTACTAGCTTGATTTGCTTTCGGCTATCGTAGCGTTGCAGATTTTTTCTGGCCAAAGTCAGCATTTCTTCATTGCGCTCCAGGGTTGTAATTTTCGCCTGAGGAGCATATTGAGCCATGAGCAGGGCTGAAAAACCAATAGCTGTCCCAACTTCTAGGATGGACTTGGGTGCCAGGGTCTCCATGAGAAGACGGAAATAGGCTACCACCTCTGGCTGGATGATGGGAATATTCTCCTGACGGGCAAAGTCTGCCAACTCTCTTAAGTGCCCAACTTCCTGCTTCTGGTGGGTCCGCATATAGCTGACCACCTCTTCTTTGACCACGGGGCGGCGCATATTATGATTAGCATTTTTACTGTATGTTTGAACCATGGTCTTATGATAACAAAGGAGCCCAATTTTTGCAAAGAGCGTCAACTTTTTACAGTTTCTGTAGAAAAACCAGACCCTGCCCATGGTATAATATAGGAAACTAAAGATAATGATAGAAAGAGGACAAATCAATGAATAAAGGATTCGAAGCCTTCAAAAACACCTTATCAACCGAGAACCTAAAAGCCATCTATGACGAGACCAAAATCGAGGTAGCCGATGAAGAAACCGAAGGCACAGAGGCCTTTTCGCTAGCCTTGGCAACTCAGTATGCCGTCAATCTGGTTGAGAAATATCAAAGCTGGCTGAAAGACCATGATATGGACTAGCAATCCCTATCCGTAGAAAAACTCCATCCGAACTAAATATTTGGATGGAGTTTTCTATTGAATGAGTTAGTACATCTATAAAAATTTAACAATTTTCTACTTGCTCTAACCAGTAATAGGCAATGATAGATTAGCTTTTTTGCTACTTGAAAATTAAACAGTCTTTAAGAGTATTAATATTATCTTAAACTTCTATTCAAAGATAGCTGATATTAATATCAGAGCTTATTTCTTAGTTTTCAGTAGAAATAATTTTCTAAATTCCTAGCAATTATCTCTAAGGTTATAGTTCTTTATATCCTCAATATTCTTTGTACCAGCAAGTTGCATTACCATTTTCAACTCACTATTTAATTTTTCAAATACTTGACGAGACCCAAAAAATGCGTACATTTGTGAAATACCTCCTGGGCCAAAATAAGAGTAGTTTCTCTTAAATGGACCATACGGTGAGAAAAAGATTCTAAATCTAATGTAGACTTTGCATCCTCCTCACTAGTAAAATATCTTAGTAATGTACTAGAATTATTCAGATAATTTGTTTGTATCAACATATCGTCACTCCCACTTAAAAGTTCTCTTTCCTATAATCAAAAATAGTAAGCTGCTAATGACTATATATAAATAAGAAATCCATCTGTACTGATAAGGAATTGCTAAAAGATCATTTCTGAACAGCAGATTAACCTGTGTTAAAGGTAAAATGCTTGATACGTACCTAGTAAAAAGAGGCATACTATCCAGTGGGAAAGTTGTGCCACTAAAAATAAGCATAATGGTAAACAAGCTTGAAGTTATAGCATGAATTGACTTAACATTTTTTATATAGGAACTGATAAAAAATGCCAAGGAAAAGAAATAAACTGATGCTATCAACAAATCTATTGTAAACAGTGTTAAGTTAATCATTAAATCTTTAGGACTGATAAGAAAAGCTAGGAGTACTTGTAAAACAATACCTGCTAAAGAGAAAATGCATAAAACAATAAAATCAGAAATAATAATCAACAAGGCCGACACTGAGGTTGTCTGAAATCTCTTTAAAACTCTGTTCTCGCGATTAACTGCTAAATTAATGGTAACCCCAAGAAGCCCTGCTGCCGCTATCGTCATTCCAAGGTTCCCAGGCAAGGTACTGGATAAAACCTGCTGCCCTTGTAAAATCAAAGTACTAATAAACATGATTAAGGGGAAAAAAATAATAAAACTAGCTCCCATTGGTTCACGTATAAAAGTCTTTAGTTCACATAAGGTCATTGCTTGTAGTTTTTTCATGAAGCTTCCTCCTTATGAATACGAATCTTTCCATGTGAAATCAGTAAAATCTCATCACAAATGCGGTTCACTTCTTCTTCACGATGTGAGATAAAAATAATCGTTTTTCCTTGACCTCTTAAAGTTTCTATGACAGAAAATAAGTTCTCTCTTGTTTCTTTATCCAAACCATTGGTTGGTTCATCCAAAAATAGAATATCAAATTCTTGTAGGAGTGCCGTTCCAATCAATACTCGTTGTTTCTGTCCAAAAGATAAATCCCCAAATTTTTTATCAATTTGATTCTCAAGATATAACAAATGAATGATCTCAAATATGTCCTTCTGGCCATTTCCAAGGACAGAAAATAAGGATAGACATTCTTTAACAGTTAATCTCTTGGGTAAGGCAACATCCTGTAGTACAGCACTGCACCTAGAGAAAACATAATTCTTATCTTTAGCGAAGCTAATCGGTTTATTAAATAGAGTGATGTTTCCTCGCTCCCAAGGTAAAAGTCCCAACATGCAGCCGATTAAGGTTGATTTTCCTGAACCATTTTCTCCTACTAAACCATAGACCTTCCCCTTTTCTAACGAAAGACTAATGTGATTAAGTACGGATATTTCTTTATAATTGACTGTTAAATTTTCCACAGTCATAATAAACTCTGTCATTTCTACTCCTCCTAAACTTGCTTTACAATGGGAACCCATAGTTCAATAGAAAAATCAGGAGAATTCACTTCGTAACCGGAGTATAGCTCGAAATCATAGCTGCCAGCATGCCTATATCCCTCCTGTGGCAAGAAAATCCCTAATAAGTAGCTCCAAGCTTGATGAATATTATTAGGAAGTTCTCCTCCAAGATTGACAACCGCATACTTTTCTTCTGGGATATCAATCCTATCTAAGCCCAACTTTTGTATCTCAACCTCCTCAATAGAATCTGAAATCCTAAATCCTATCATATAATGAATTGTTCCCTCAGACTCTCCATGAAAAAATAAGCCATAAAGTTGATTGTTTTCAGCCCAGTCTCGCGGACATTTCATCACCAACTGATTACTTAGTTCCTTCCAAATTTCGACAGACATCTGCTCGGGACGAACATCGGCACATATGCCAACCAGACGAAAACTCTCTTTCACCTCAATTTTGGTTTTAAATTGGCCTCCGCGGACTGTCAAAGAAAATCTTAACGGTTGAGCAATATGGAATCCCTCTCCTTTTTTCACTTCTGATGGGGAGCAACCATGAAAACTTTTAAAAGCATAAGAAAAAGCATCAGAAGATTGATAGCCATATTTCATTGCTACATCCACAACTTTGGTATGTTCTTCCTGTAATTCAATAGCTGCTGCACTTAGCTTTCTAGAGCGGATATATTCTCCCAAAGGAATACCGCTTAGTACTGAAAAAATCCTAGAAAAAACATTATAGGAATAAGAGGTCAGTTGATAGATATCCCTTTCAGTAATTTCAGAATCTAAATGATTATCAATAAATTCCAAGGCTTTATTAAAGTTTTTAAAGTCATCCATGAGCAACCCCCTAATCTTTAATTCGTCGCTATTTTAACATAAATTAACCGCTTTCATCCTTTAATCTTTGAACTAAAAATATAGTCTCAGAATTACTTAATTATTTTAAAAAGTTAGTAAAGTATAGTAACCTGAATTAAAGGCAGGACGAATATGTTGTAATGGAATTATGGCAGTATATTCAGTGGATTTCATCAAAAAGTTCTCGGCTATTGTGAACGAAGAGGTTGTACTACAAAAAAGCATCTCAAAGAAGTATGGCCAGCTTGCGATACTTTCCTCGAAGTATTTTTGTCTTGGTCTTGTTTCAATAGACTATATTTTGACTGAAAAATGCTTCTATTAGGAGGCTAAAAAGCCATTCTGACTTATTACCGTCCGAATGGCTTTTGAAAATTATAGTCTTGTTAATATTTTAATATCTTACCCTTCTGGTGGCATAAGGACCTTGCGGGGTTTGGTGCCTTCGGCTGGGCCGATAACACCAGCTTCTTCTAGTTCTTCCATGAGGCGGGTAGCTCGGTTAAAGCCGACGGAAAGCCGTCTTTGAAGCATAGAAGCCGAGGCCTTTTGTGATTCAAGTACCAAGGCACGGGCCTCAATAAAGAGTGGGTCTCCTTCCGAATCACCACCAGCTAATCCGGAGTCACCTTCATTTTCAGAGACTTCCCCAGGGTCAAAGCTGTGGTCATAATCGGCCTCAGCCTGGTCCTTGATAAAGTCAACAATGCGCTCGACATCATCGTCAGAAATGAAGGAGCCTTGCAAGCGGACAGGGTGGTTTTCATCAATGGGCTTAAAGAGCATGTCCCCACGCCCCAGCAGTTTTTCTGCTCCATTTTCATCCAGAATGGTCCGACTGTCGGTACCAGAGGAAACGGCAAAGGCAATTCGAGAAGGCACATTGGCCTTAATCAGACCGCTGATAACATCAACTGAGGGCCTTTGAGTAGCTAAAATCATGTGAATACCAGCCGCCCGAGCCTTTTGTCCCAGGCGGATGATGGCATCTTCTACTTCCTTGCTGGCCACCATCATGAGGTCAGCCAACTCATCCACAATGACCACAATCAAAGGCAGGGGAATCTTCTTCTCCTCAGAGTCAGCATTGAAGGATTCTACCTTGGCATTGTAACCAGCGATATTGCGGACACCGACATGGCTAAAGAGCTCATAGCGATTCTCCATCTCATCAACCACCTTTTGCAGGGCCTTGGCGGCCTTACGAGGATTGGTCACGACGGGGATGAGCAGGTGGGGAATATCATTGTAAACTGACAGTTCGACCATTTTAGGATCAATCATCATAAATTTAACCTGGTCAGGTCTAGCCTTCATCAGGATACTGGCAATGATGCCATTGACGGCAACGGATTTCCCTGAACCAGTCGACCCAGCCACCAGGAGGTGGGGCATACGGGCTAAATCAAAGCTACGGGCAGAGCCATTGACTGCCTTACCTAGAGGCACTTCCAAGAGCTTGTTAGCATCGGTCTTGGCCTGTTCCCAGAGCTCGCGGAAGCTGACCGTCGCAATCTCGGAGTTGGGTACTTCGATACCGACCAGAGATTTCCCAGGAATGGGCGCCTCAATCCGCACATCCTTGGCGGCTAAAGCCAGAGCTAGATCGTCTGCCAGATTGGAAATGCGGTTGACCCGAACGCCGACAGCCGGCTTGATTTCATACTTGGTGACAGAAGGGCCAATTTCAGCCCGTTCGACTGTGGCCTTGATGCCAAAGCTAGCAAAGGTTTCTTCCAAAATCTTGATGTTCTTGCGGACAATCTTCTTTTCCTTGGTCTGGTTCTTAGGCTTGTCAGGGGCGAAGAGGTCGATGGTTGGCAATTTGTAGAGCAGGTGCTGTTTAGGGGTAAAATCCACCTGCACAGGCTCATCATCGTCTTCTTGGTTCTGGGCTGGATTTGGACTGGCTGGAGCTGTCTCAGCTGGTGAGGGAGTGGGTGCCTCAACCTCATTTTCCTCGTCAGGATAATGAAAATGATAATTCTTGAAGTCCTGCTGAGAATAGCCATCCTCAGCCTCTTCTTCATCATAGCCGCCCAGAATTTCTGGCTCGGATTTCGGAGCTGATTGAGCTGGGCTGGCGGATAGGATTTCCCCTGTTTCTGGGTCAACTAGGCCATCAAAGTCTGATGGAGTTTCCCCAGCTTGAGCTTCTTCCTGAGCTTCTTGGGCTTGGGCCTTAGCCTCAGCCTTAGCCCGACGTTTTTGCTCACGGCGAGACTCCATTTGCAGACTGGTTTGGTCAATTTTATCGCTGAGGCTGCTGCCTGTCTTCTTAAAGAAATTCATGACATCATAAACATCCCAGGAGCTCATTAAATAGAGCCCTAAGATAATAAAAAGGCCGCCAACCAGATAAGAACCTATATTGGAAAAAAGAAAGACAACTGGCTTATAAAGGACAGCACCAATCATACCACCGCCCAAGAAATGAGTAACATCTACATTTTTTAAATCGGCTGTCACCAGACGGAAGGTTCCCTCAATGATAGAGCGCTCTTTCATAACGTCCATGGAATAGAGATAGGCGTGGAAAATCAGCATGAGACCAGCCATGACAGAGACATAACCTGACATAAAACCGGTCCGCTTTCGCAGCCATTTACCAGCAAAAAGGTAAAAGAGCAGGCCGAAGATGGCTGGGTAAGCCAAACTACCAACCGCCACACGAACAAGATTGTAGGCTGTAATGCCAAAAACGCCTAGGCGGATAATGGCGAAAAAGAGGATAAAAGCCATCAAAAAGGCGACCATCATTTTTCGGATGGCCTTTTTATGCTCTCTTTCCTTCTTAGTCGGGCGTTTATTTTGCGCCTTCTGTTTATTGGATTTTTTACTTGCTTTTGTCGATTTCGATTTTGCCATAGTAGTCCTATTATAGCACGTTTTGCCTCATTTGATGAGGGGGTATAGCTTGAAAATTAGCGAAAATTAGCTAGAGTGAGCGCTTGATACTAACCTAAAGAGGAGTTAGGGACAAAAGTCCTTAACTCCTTACTTTTTTACTATCAAACATCTTGACGCAGTGGTTGATTTGTGATGATTGGCTTTATGCTTCAGCATTAGCTAATCACATGCCAACGAAGTGGCGGTAAGGTCGTTATCCCTTGCTAAGCAAGTGATAACGACCATCCTAATCAACCGTGCGGAGGCGGGACGACAAAATCGATTTATCCGAAATCACGATTTTTGTCCCGCTCTCAGTTTTATTTTTTCACTTGGCTGGCTTGGCGGATAAAGTTTTGGACCTGACTTGTCTGACCTTGGTGGAGGGCTTGGACAATCTTAGAGCCAACAATGACGCCATCGGAGGCCTGATTGAAACGCTCCACGTCTTCCTGACTGGAAATGCCAAAGCCGGTCAGAACTGGTAGGGAGGTCAGGTCTCTTAAGTTTTGTAAGTGCTGGTCTAGGTCTGAGCGATAGTTGCTGGCCTTACCCGTAACCCCATTGACCGCTACAGCGTAGACAAAGCCTTGGGCATCTGCTAACAATTCTTTCTGGCGCTCAGAGCCGGTTGTTAGGCTGATGAGGGGAACCAGGCAGAGGTCATGATTTTCCAGATAGGGAAGGACAAAGTCCGTATGTTCATGGGGCAAATCGGGAATAATCAGACCCTTGACAGAAGTTCCACTCAAGTCCTTGACCAATCTCTCAAGGCCATATTGGTAGATAGGATTAAAATAGGTCATGAGAACAAGGGGGACAGGGCTTGCTTGACGCTGGAGCTCCTCTACGATGACCTCAAGATTGGTCCCCTTAGTCAGACTTCGCAGGCCTGCTTCTTCGATGACGGGGCCATCGGCAACAGGGTCGGAAAAGGGAACACCGATTTCAATAGCGGAAGCTCCAGCATCTGCTAGCAGGTTAATCGTATCAAAGAGACCGTCCAAACCTCGCTCGTGGTCCCCAGCCATGATATAGGGAATGACCAAACCCTGACCTGAAGATTTTATGGCTTGAAGATGTTTGCTTAATGTTTTTGTCATGGCTTACTTCCCTTCTTTTTCAGCTTCAAAACGTTCCTTAACTTGGATGACATCCTTGTCCCCTCGACCCGATAAACAGATAAGGAGGCTCTGGTCTGGACTCATATCCTTGGCGACCTTCTGGGCTAGGGCAATGGCATGGCTGGATTCCAAGGCAGGAATAATACCTTCCAGGCGGGACAAGAGACTAAAGGCTTCTAAGGCTTCTTGGTCTGTAATGGCTTGGTAGCTAGCCCTGCCAATTTCCTTAAAGTGGCAATGTTCAGGGCCAACACCTGGATAATCAAGGCCAGCAGAAATCGAGAAGGCCTCCATAATTTGACCGTGGCGGTCCTGAAGAACATTCATCAAGGAGCCATGCAAAACGCCCGGCCGTCCCTTGGCAAAGGTAGCTGCATGCTGGTCTGTATCCAGACCATGTCCAGCGGCCTCAGCGCCATACATGGCAACGCTAGTATCATTGACGAAGGGATAAAACATACCGATAGCATTGGAACCACCACCGATACAGGCCATGACAGCATCGGGTAGCTGGCCACCGGAAATTTCCGCAAATTGTCGCTTAGCTTCCCTACCGATAATCGATTGGAAATCCCGAACAATTTCAGGGAAGGGGGCTGGTCCTAGGGCTGAGCCCATAATATAGTGGGTATCTTCAATATTGGTCACCCAAGCCCTAAGCGCTGCATTGACGGCATCCTTGAGCACGCGCGAACCGTCCTTGACAGCCTCTACCTTAGCTCCCAGAAGCTCCATGCGGAAAACATTGAGGGACTGGCGTTTGACATCTTCTTCTCCCATGTAAATGGTACAGTCCATATCAAAGAGGGCGGCTGCGGTGGCCGTGGCCACTCCGTGTTGACCAGCACCTGTCTCGGCGATCACCTTATTCTTGCCCATCCGACGGGCCAAAAGAACCTGTCCCAGGGCATTATTGATTTTGTGGGCCCCCGTGTGATTGAGGTCCTCACGCTTGAGGTAAATCTTGGCCCCACCGATATGCTGGGTCAACCGTTTGGCGTAGTAAAGTGGGGTCTCACGCCCAACATAATCTTTTAAGAGGGCATCTAATTCCGCTTGAAAGCTAAGGTCTTGCTTGGCCTCTTGGTAGGCCTGATCCAACTCTAAAATAGCTGTCATCAGAGTTTCTGGTACAAATTGGCCACCGAATTTTCCGTAAAATCCCTTGGCATCAGGTTGCTGATAAGTCATCGTTTCACACTTTCTATAAATACTTTTATCTTTCTTAAATCCTTGTGTCCATTTGTTTCCACGCCCGAGGAGACATCGACGGCATAGGGCTCAAATGTCTTAATAGCTTGGGCGACATTCTGGCTAGTTAGCCCGCCAGCAATAAAGAAGGGCTGTTTAATCTGGCTAGTGTCTAAACTTTGCCAGTCAAAGGTCTGGCCGGAGCCTGCTAAGGGGGCATCAAAGAGGAGGTGGGCTGCTTGGCTCGAGAGACTAGCCGGCTCTTGAGAGATATTTATAGCCCGAATTACGGGCACTGATACCTGAGGAATCAGGTCCTCTGCAAATTCGCCATGAATCTGAACCAAGTCTAGGGGAATCTGAGCGATAGCCTCCTCCAACTCAGCCAGGCTGGGGCTGACAAAGACACCAACGGTCTGAGTGGAGGCAGGGAGATCCTTGGCTAGATTATGGGCCTGAGCCAAGCTGACCTGCCTGGGACTTTTGGCAAGGACAAAACCAATGAAATCTGCCCCAGACTTGACTGCGGTCGCAACCGCCTCTGGACTAGATAGTCCACATATTTTAACCTTTGTCAACGCGCAACTCCTTTAACTTCTGGGCCGGGTCAGCAGCCGTCATCAGGGCTGTACCCACTAGAATACCATCAAAGTAGGGGGCGATTCTGGAAACATCTTGGCCACTTTGGATGGCAGATTCGGAAATGTAGACGGGCTCCTCATGGAAATGGTCGGCCAGATCCAGACTGGTTTGCAGGTCGGTTTTAAAGGTGACCAGATTACGGTTATTGACCCCAATAATCTTGGCACCTAGGGCATGGGCAACCGCTAATTCGCCAGCATTGTGGGTTTCAACCAGGACCTCCAGTCCCAGACCAGTCGCATACTGATAGAGCTCCTGTAAGCGTTCCCTAGTCAGAGCCGCCACAATCAAGAGGATGACTGTTGCTCCAGCATTGCGAGCCCGAACAATCTGCTTCTCATCAATGATAAAATCCTTGGCCAGGGTTGGAATGCTGACCTGATTGGAAATCTGACGGAGATAATCAATCTTCCCCTTGAAAAAGTGCTCATCGGTTAAAACCGAAATCATGGCGGCACCGGCTACCTTATAGGCCTTGGCCTGGGAAACGATATCCACCCCTAAATTAATATCCCCCAAACTGGGGCTGGCCTTCTTGACCTCAGCAATGACCTGCATTTGCTGGCTGTGGCTTTTGAGGTAGTCGTAAAAGGAATAAGTCTGACGTAAGCTGCCCAACTTCTCTAATTCCATGGCAGAAACTTCTTTTGCCTTTTGCTCTAAAATTTTTGGAAGAAAGGTTTGACTCATACTTGCACCTCCTGTAGGGCTCTTAGTTTGGCTAGGGCCTGACCCGAAGCTAATAACTGACGGGCTAGGTCGACACCAGCCTGCAAACTGTCTACCTTCCCGTTAGCATAGAAACCTAGACCTGCGTTGAGAATCGTTGTTTCCAGAAAAGGACTGGGTTCATTTTTTAGGACACTCAGTAAGATTTGAGCATTTTCTTTGGCATCGCCTCCCCTGATTTCCTCTAAGCTTACCTTGGCTAACCCTAAATCCTTATAGGAAAAACGATGCTGGCTCAGCTGACCATTCTCTAAGAGGGTGTAGGTATTCTCGCCATAAAGGGCTGCTTCATCCATTTGGTCGGGACCTGTGACAACAATGGCCCGCTTGCGACCTAGGGCCTTCATAGCTTCAGCCGCAATTTCTTGCAGGTCCTCCCGATAGATGCCCATCAACTGACTCTCCAAGTCCACAGGATTGGCTAGGGGACCAACCAGATTCATAATAGTCGGAATTCCTAGAGCCTGTCTGGCAGGGCCGATGAAACGCATGGCTGGATGGACCGATTGGGCAAAGATGAAGGCCAGACCCACCTCCTTAAGGGCATGCTCTAGCTTCTCAGGTTCAGCAGAAATGTTGATGCCTAGGGCTTCCAAAACATCAGCAGAGCCTGATTTTGACGATACCGAACGATTGCCAGCCTTGGCGATAGGGATGCCACCAGCCGCTAGCACAAAGGAGGCTGTCGTTGAGACATTGAAGGTAAAGGATTGATCGCCCCCTGTGCCACAGTTACACATGAGACCTTGGGGAAGATTCTCAAAAGTCTGGGCGTGAGAGCGTAGGGCCCTGACCACACCTGCAATCTCCTCAGCGGTTTCTCCCTTCATTTTTAAGCCCAAAAGCAGGGCTGAAATCTGACTTTCTGAGACCTGCCCCTGTAAAATTTGATCAAAGATGGCTTCCATCTCCTCAGCCGTTAAATCCTTACGTGCAACTAATTTATTAAAGACTTCTTTCATATTTTTCACCTCATCATTAGCGGGCTAAACCCTTTCCTTCACTAGGTTGACAAAATTCTCCAACATCTTTAGACCGCTGGGAGAACCAATACTCTCAGGATGGAACTGCAAGCCAAAAGTGGGAAGCTGACGATGTTGGATGGCCATAATTTCTTGGTCATCCTTGGACCTAGCTGTCACCTGGAACTCCCGGGGCAGGTCCTCAACTACGATGGAATGGTAGCGCATGACTTCTATCCCATTTTCCAGACCCTTAAAGATTGGTGACGGGCTGGTCAAGTCCAGGCAGGACTGCTTGCCATGCATGACCTTCTGGGCCAACCCCAGCTTTCCTCCGAAAGTTTCAGCAATAGCCTGATGGCCTAGACAGATACCTAAAATAGGTTTTTGACTGGCAAAATCCTTAATTAGGTCCTCCATTTGGCCAGCCTCGGCTGGCCAACCAGGTCCTGGGGAGAGAACCAGGGCATCAGCTTTCTGGGCTAGTTCAAATAGATTTGGAGCATCATTTCGTACAACCTGAACCTGACTAAAGCTTCCCAGATATTGTAGGAGGTTATAGGTAAAGGAATCATAATTATCAACTAATAAAATCATCAAGCTTCTCCTATCTTGGTCATGGCCTTAGCCTTGTTAAGGGTTTCATAAAATTCATTTTCTGCAAGGCTGTCGTAAACAATGCCAGCCCCTGCCTGAACATAGGCCTTTTGATTTTTGAGAATCATAGTCCGAATGGCGATGGCAAAATCCATATCACCAGTCGCCGACAGATAACCGATGGCCCCAGCATAGACCCCACGCTTTTCCTGCTCCAACTCGTAAATTCTTTGCATGGCTCGAATCTTGGGAGCTCCCGACACGGTACCTGCCGGCAGGGTTGACTTGAGGGCATCCATGGCTGTCAGCCCCGAGCGAAGTTGCCCCTTAACAAGACTGGTCAGATGCATGACATAGCGGAAATACTCCACTTCCATATACTTGCTGAGGACAACACTGCCGATTTGAGCAATCTTGCCAATGTCATTTCGCCCCAAATCCACCAACATCCGATGTTCAGCCCTTTCCTTGACATCCGCGCTTAACTCTTGGGCCAATTGTTGATCCTCGGCCTCATCCTCCCCCCTAGGACGGGTTCCAGCAATGGGGTTGGTGACGACTTGGTTACCCTTGAGGGAAACCAGACTTTCAGGACTGGCCCCTATAATTTGATAGTCGCCAAAATCGTAAAAATAGAGGTAATTGGAAGGATTGGTCACCCGCAAATTGCGATAGTAATCAAGCGGATCGCCTGAAAAATCACAGGAAAATCGCTGACTAATGACACATTGGAACATGTCCCCCTGCCGAATCAGACTCTTGGCCCGCTCAACCATCTGCTCAAACTCTTCTTTTCTCAGATGATGGTGAAAGTCCAGAGGTTCTAATTCTTGAGGACTGAATTCATTTGGGGCCTGGATCTGCAAATCCTTAACCACTTGACCGAGGCTCTGTCGGACCTTATCATTATCCCGCCCACTATAAAGGGAGTCTTCAACAACATAGACCTTCTCTTTCTTATGGTCAAAAATAAGATAGGACTCATAGATGAAAAAGTGCATATCTGGCGTGCCAATGGTATCCTTGGGAACTTGACCCAAGTCCTCATAGAGGCCAATCATGTCATAGCCAACAAAACCAATAGCCCCGCCAGAAAATGGTAAATCCGAGTTTGTCGCCTGCTTGGCCTTTGTGGTCAATTGGCTGAGATAATCCAGAGGATCCACCCCTTCAAGAACCTGGCCATTCTGGTAGAGCTTGCCGTCTTGATAAGCTAATTCAAAAACAGGATTATAAGCCACAATCGAAAAGCGGGCATTCTCTTTTTCTCTGGGAATGGACTCCAAGATGACCTTGTGCTCACCCTGCACCCGCATATAGGCTAAAATTGGAGTCAATGTATCAGCATTTAAAATCTTTTGCATGGAAAACCTCTTTCTATTTTGGCGGAAGGATAATCGGATATTATGTCCTAAAACGGCTACCCTTAGATGGGCTTCCCTACTCCTTCGCATTTGTTATTGAATAAAATTATTATCGAATTTTATTCAATAACTTCAAAATCCCTCGCACAGAAATATCTCTGTGCGAGGGCGTTATCTCAGTAACACGGTGCCACCTCAGCTTAACGATGGAGTTCCATCGTCATCTCTAGCTCCTCTAACAAGGAGTTGCACGGTAAGGAGTGCCAACCTGAATTCCTATGTTTTAGAATTCATCCTTTAAAATTGGAAACTGCGAGTTCTAGGGAAATTGACGAAAATCCAAGATTTTTTCCTACTTCCCGCATTAGTTAGTCATCATAATTATTATCGAATTTTATTCAATAACTTCAAAAACCCTCGCACAGAAAAATATATCTGTGCGAGGGCGTTATCTTAGTAACACGGTGCCACCTCAGCTTAACGATGAGTCTCCATCGTCATCTCTTCTCCTCTAACAAGGAGTTGCACGGTAAGGGGTGCCGACCTGAAAATTATGTTTTATTTCCAATTGATAAGAATCAGCCCAATTTTCCTTCACCGCCGCTACTTGCTCACAATAACCACAAGCTCCCTGAAAACTTCGGAGAAGTACTTTTCTGATTTGCTTCATATTTTAGCGCCATTATTTTTAGTTGTCAAGAATTTTTTGAACTTTTTGAAAAATTTTCCTTTAACTAGGTTTTCCGCCTACCTATCTTCAAGCTTTATTCTGGTTAGGAAGGATGAAATGACTTTTCCAAATAAAAAAACAGAACTTAGTCTGGGACTGAATTCCATTGATTTATATTCTTTGAAAATCAAAATTTTCCGTCACTAACTCACCTTGCCATACTCCAGTACTGCCTGCAGTTCTCCGTCTCAACTAATTTCGATTTTCATTAAGTATTAGCGCTAGTTTCTCAGACTTCTTCCACCTTCAAGAAACCTAGAATCTTGTCTACGAATTTAGTATTTTTCCTGTACCCATTAACGGAGCCTGAGCTCAATCTTCCTTTTTTCAGGAATTAAGAGGCCTTCCAAATGATTGAAGAGCAAGACTAGCCAGGTGAAGGCCAGGATAAAGGCTGACATTTCAAAGGCTGTTAAAGAAAGATAGTGAACCTCTTGAAAGCCGAACTGCAGTCCGACCAAGACACCACCGATAGCAAAGGAGGTCAAGAGCAGGTCCTTGGTCACCTTGGGCAAGAGGACCGGAACGCTGATAATCAAGGCGATGATGATATAAACCAGATAACCTGCAAACTTGGTATGCAGGCTATGATAAGTAGCATCATTGGGAAAGTAACCAACGGCTGCCAAATCCAGACCTAGGAGGGTCAAAAGGATTCTTAAGCTGGTCAACCGCCAACTTTTGCCGTACTTCTGTCTGAGAGCCACAAAGGTATAATCCACCAGGGCAATCAGGACTAGTGCCGCCAAAATCAAGGTGAGGTTGAACTGCCAGCTATTGGCCGCCCGTTTGGTTCCTAGAAAGCTGAGGTTAAACTGCCACCAGTGACGGTTACTATTGGTGGCCATGGCTAGGAGAACCCCGCTAATCATAATCACCGTAAAAACACTAGTCAGCCAGGTCGCTCGAATTCGCTCGGCCATCTGCCCCCAAACAATAATCACCGCATTAAGGCTGACCCCAAAAATCAAGGCAGCGGTAAATTTATCAAAGGACGCTCCCTTAAAAATCTGACTGAGTAGCCAAGAAAAGCCCAAGAGGACCAGTAGCAGGATAACTGAGAAGGCTAGGACAATGACAGGTAGATTTCGCCAGAAAACCATATTTTCATTGCCAGCTAGGAAGATGCGACGATTTTTAATAAATGTAGCCGTAAAAAAGAGAATTCCCAGACCACCCCCAAAGGCCAGCAAAAAGGTGATGATGGAATAGTCACCTGACAAGGGAACCTGATGCAGGTGCTGGAGCCAACTTGCTAGATAAAAAATCAAGGCAGCAAGAGAGCTAGCCCCCAGATAGTGCCAGAAGGGGAGAGACTTGGGGCTGAGTTCATCCTGCTTATGGAGGACCAAGCGATCGGCGTAAAGCTCTGCCTTGACCGTCTCCCCCTCCTGCAAGTCCAGCTGGTCAAGAATTTCTTGATTGAGTTCTAATGCTTTTGTCATAGCTTCATTATAGTAAAGAATTTAGAGATTGTAAAAAAGATAATCAGAGAAATCCTGCAAGGCCGAGATTATACGAAATTGGGAGGGGGACCCTAAAAACCAGTCCTCATTTTATACCTCCAAGTAGGTTTGACAAAAAGTCGCTGCATCTAGTGGATTGATGGCAGATGCCTTTCTTAATCCCATTTTCTGATTAAAAAATCCCACTGGGAGTCCTACTCCCAATAGGATACTTCTATTTAGTCCAACCAGCCTTGGTCTCTAGCAATTCGTACGGCATCGGTCCGATTTTGGGCGGATAGTTTGCTAAAGATGGCCGTGACATAATTGCGAACGGTCCCGTTAGACAGAAAGAGCTTTTCCGCAATAGCTTGATTGGACAGGCCCTGGGCAATTCCAGCAAGGACAGCCTCTTCTTGAGGACTGAGAGGATTCTTGTGGGTCACCACTTCTTCCATCAATTCCGGAGAATAATCTCTTTTGCCAGCCAAAACCTTGTGCAGGGTCTCCATCAATTTTTCTACCGAGCGCTCCTTGAGGACATAGGCATCCACACCAGCTTCAATGGCTCTTTGAAAATAACCGGGTCGCTTGAAAGTGGTGACAATTACCACCTTGGTCTCCAAATGCTGGCGAACCCACTCTAAGACCTCTAGGCCAGTTACTTTAGGCATTTCAATGTCCAAAATAGCGACATCTACTTGATGGGCCTGCAAAAGCTCGATAGCTTCTTGACCATCTCCTGCTTGTAGAACCTCTTTTACATCCTCTTCCATCAAGAGGATCTGGCAGAGGGCATCGCGCAACATGGCTTGGTCTTCGGCCACTAGTAATTTCATAAGCCTAACCTCACTTCTATTTGGGTGGGATTTCTCGGGGAAATAATGCTGACGCTGCCATCCAACTTGTCCAGTCGTTCACGAATGGAATGCAATTCCCCTCCTGTCAACTCAGCAAAACCGACCCCGTCATCACTAACCACAAGGACAAGGGCCTCTTGGGAACGCGACAGGCTGATGTGACAATTTGGGGCCTGGGCGTGCTTAATTATATTGGTTACCAATTCTCGCAAAATCATGGTTAAATGAGACTGGATTTCCTGAGTCAATATCTCAGTTTTTAGCTGGTTGTCTACCTGAAAAGCAATATTGGTCAGACTCATCATATTTTCCAGCCCAGCTAATTCTTCCGTCAGACTGCGGTACTTGAGCTCGTTGACCAATCTTCTGACATTGGCCATGGATCTATGAGAAATCTCCGAAAGTTCTTGCAGCTGCTCCCTAGCCTCCTTAATTTGACCCCTGTCCAATTGTTTACTGGCGAGGTCCAATTTAATACTGAGCAGAGCAAAGGTGTGCCCCAGACTATCGTGAAGGTCACGCCCAATGCGGTTGCGTTCATTTTCAGCCGATAGCAGATTGATATAGCGGTTCTGCTGCTGAATCTTTTTCTCACGCTCCTCGTTGATCTGTATATTACGGTAGACCGCCATCATTGCCAAGATAAAGATAGGCAGGACAATGGCCATAATCAGATTAGGAATATCCTGAACACGGGTCAGGTTAACGATAATGGTCAGGAGCATGGCCAGCAAAAAGCTAATCATTTGATAGGAAAGCAACTTAGCTCGAAAGCGCCAGACTAAGAGATTGGCATTAAAGAAGAAAAACCACATCATGCTTTCTGTAAAGGAAAAGGTTGTGAAGAGAATATAAAAGAGGGAATAAAACCAGAGCAGAGCTAAAAGAACTGGGCGCCGATCGGTCAGGTAAATCAGACCTAGATAGGCCAGAGCAAAAACTAGGGTCAGCCAAATACTCCAAAGGGGAAAATTGGCGTAAAAAATCCCTAAGATGGGATAGGCGAGGAAGACCAGGCCAATCAAACAGAGAAAGTCGGTCTTCTCAAAGGGTCTAAACATTAGTGCACCTCGGTTTTACCTTTAATCAGAAGAGCTAGTCCTGCCACTATTATGGCATAAGCCCCAACGATAAGCAAGGAGGCCCAGCGAATTTGACCGTCAGCCGCAAACTGCGTGCTTAGCTGGTTAACATGATAGACTGGTGTTATCTTGGAAATTGCTTGAACCCAGTCGGGAAAGTTCGAAATGGGCCACCAAGAACCGCCCAAGATAGCCATGCCGAGAAAGGCGATATTAGCGACAATGGACATGGTTTGTTGGGACTTGATTTGGGCCAGTAAGAGACCGAAGGAGAGAAAGACCACTCCTGAAATCAGCAAGAGACTGGCAGAACCAATCCAGCCCGCCCAAGTTAAGGAGATATGACGATAAAAAGCACCAATCAGGAAAGTAACGGCAATGGTCGAAAAGAAACAAAAGACAACTCGCAAGACCTTGGACAGGTAATACTGGTAGATGGGAACTTTGGAGTGCTCAATATAGGTCAGCCAATGGTTGTTTTTGTCCTCCACCAGCATAAAGGGAAAACTAAAGAGGCCAAAACTAGACATGGAAAAGCCTGTCATCGTCAACATGATGGACTGAGCAATCAACTTTTGGTTGGCGGGATTGTTTGACAGTTTCATGTTCATGCCTGAAAAGAAGATAAAGAAGCCAACAGGCATGCCGATAGACATGATGAAGTAGGGCCATTCTCGCCAGGTCTTAATCCATTCAATTTTCAAAAGAGCTTTCATGATTCATCCTCCTTGGTAGAGTCAAAGAGACTATTGAGCAGGGTTTTATTTTGCACTTCCAGATCGGAAATCCGACAACCAGCTTCCTGTAAATCCTGCCAAACCCCATCAATGTCCTTGGTCATAAATTGAATGCTATCGTTCTTTTCTTGCATATTATAAACATTTGGCAGGGCTTGGACGACTTCTTGGAAGCTTTTAGATAAAGTTACCTGCTTCTCCTGCTCTTCACTTCTCATGGCAAAGGGTGTGGTATCTCGCAAAAGCTGACCCCGATGGAGGACCAAAATCCGCTCTGCCGTATGTTCCACCTCTTCAATATAGTGGCTGGAATAAATGATGGTTGTACCAATCTTTTTCAAGTCAGCAACAATTTCCCAGAAATGTTGACGGGTAGAGGTGTCCATCCCAGCTGTCGGCTCATCCAAAAAGAGAATCTGCGGACGACCAATCAGGCAGAGAACAAAGGACAAAAGCCGTTTTTGACCACCAGAAAGTTTGCCCGCCAACTGTTGCTTCTGCTCAGGACTAAAGTCCAGCAGGTCATCAATCTCTTGATTAGTCAGGGGATTCTCAGCTATGCTTTTAAAAAAGTCCAGAAGCTCAGAAACCTTGAGATTGGCGGGAATTTCATTCTCCTGGGCTAGAACAGCCATCTGACCACGAGAGCTCTTGGACCTAGGAATCTGACCCTTGACCAGGACTCGGCCTTGACTAGGTAGCCAGTCCCCCAAGAGACAGGACATGAGACTGGTCTTACCAGAACCATTGGGACCAATCAAGGCCAGGCAATCACCCTCCCTCACTTCAAAGGAAATATTTTTTAAGATAGACTTGCCCTTGATAGCTTTATCAAGAGAGTCTACAAGAATCAATGGTTGGGGCATAATCATCACCCTTTCTAAGCTGTACTATTTAAGTTCCTTTTCATCTTAATTTTAAGAAAAATAGCCCCAAGTTTTCAGCCCAGAATGTCATCAGTTGGGGTGACAAATGTCATGGAGACCTTTTGCGAACAGATCATGCTTGACTTGCAAGATAAATAAACTAAGGTAAAAGGGTAAAGAAAAAACCTTGCCTTAACAAAGTTCAATCTCCAAGATAACTACTTCTTCGCTATAGCTTTCCTGCTTCCATCAGGCCTTCATGGACTTGCTCAAAGAGCATTTCGACAAAAATCATGCTCAAGGATTGACTATCAATGACAGTCTTTTTTAAAATCGAATTCCCAGGTAAAAGGATGGTCGTTTTAAAAAGTTGGCTCAGTTCTGCCTTAGGATTTAGGGTAATCAAAAAGGCATTGTCAGGCATAGAATCCTCTAATTCCCCCAGAGACTTATGGAAATTAGATAAATTTCCTGAAATAGAAAAATAAATGAGCAAGTCATCTTTATTGATAACATTGGCCATATGAGAGGCATTATTAATATCGCCTGCTAGACGAGAAGTCAGTCCCAGATCCTGCAGGCCCTTCTGTAAGTAGCTGGCAGGTAGAGATGATTGGTAGATGCCAACTAAAAAGATACGATGACCGACTAAGATTTTTTTTACCAAATCTTTAATGGCTTGAGGTGGATTAGTGACAAGCTCAGACACAGCATTCACATAGCTAGCACCAATTTGACTGGTAGCGTCAGATTCCTCATCTCCTTTATTGATGTTACTACCACTTCTGACATACTGAACCATCTCATACCTAAATTCCTTATAGCCGGCAAAACCTAGAGTTTTACAGAAACGCAAAACAGCCGAGGTGGATGTCTGAGTTTCTAGGGCAATCTTGGTGATGGTATTGGTCTCAATTTTTTTAGGGTGCTCAATCACAAAATCAGCAACCTTTTTTCACTCTTAGAAAACTTATCGTACTTGCTTTTAATAATGGTAATAATTGTCATAACAAACTCCTAGACCTATTGGGCACTTCTAAAAACCCCAAACTTTTAAATTAAAGTGTTGATTTAGCAACAATTGTAACGACAAAATCGCAATTTTATTGAGTATTTAGAGGTGCCCCTATTATAAATAACCTTGACAATTTTGACAAATAATTTGGTAATTTTTGTCGACAACGCTTTCAAAACTCCTTATAATAACTTTGAAAATACTATCATTTGAAACCGACAAAATTGTCAAAAGGAGGATTGATTTATGGATTACAAGCAAACGGCTATTGATATCGTCAAGAATGTCGGGGGCAGTGAGAATATTGTGAGCGTCACCCACTGTATGACACGGTTGCGCTTTAATTTAAAGGATGTCTCCAAGGCTAAAAAAGAGGATCTTGAAGCCATTGATGGAGTAATTGGGGTTGTCTACGCCGGTGGCCAATATATGATCATCTTAGGCCAGAACTTGCTTCCTGTTTACGAAGCTGTCCTCAAGGAATTCAACCTGACAACAACAGACGTTGTTGATGAGAATCTGGATGCTACTACTAAGGAGCCCCTAACTTGGAAGAATGCGGGTAGCAAGATTATCAGCTATATCTCTGCTTCCATCACTCCTGTGCTGCCTGCCCTAGTTGCAGGTGGCATGCTCAAAGTTTTCCTACTAATTTATGTCACCTTTATTGATAAGAGTTTTGCTACCTCTTCAGGTTATCTCTTACTTTCAGCTATTGCGGATGCTAGCTTTTACTTCATGCCAATCTTCGTAGCTTGGGGAGCAACTATAGAACCATGTAAAGTCACTTCAGAAATGAGTGGCTTTTTATAAAAATTTCCAAACATTTAAGGCCCACTAAAAACCCAAGCCTACTTCGACTTGGGTTCGTGGTTTTGCTTTAAAGAAAAATAGTCGGGGACGGGGTCGGCACCGCCTTGGGCGAAGGGGTGACAGCGTAGGATGCGAGCTATTCCCATCAGAACTCCTGCTAGGCCGTGCTTTTCGATGGCCTGGATCATATAATTAGAACAGCTTGGCTGGTAACGACAGGATGCTGGCGTCAAAGGTGAAATCAATTTCTGGTAGAGCCGGACTGGGGCAATCAGGAGCTTTTTCATTGGTGCTTGGTCACAGCTGCATTGTGGAGCTGGCTGACTTCCTTCTTGCTCAAGCGACGGGATTCCCCTGGTTGGAGACCACGAAGATTGAGGGTTCCAAACTGGGTGCGTGAGAGCTTATCCACCAAGAGACCGACGGCTTGAAACATATTCTTGACCTGATGGTTGCGACCCTCGTGAATGGTCAATTCGACAAGCGAGCGATTCTTATCGGGCTCAACCTTGATAATCTTATAGCGGGCTGGGCCTGTTTTCTTGCCATCAATGACGACACCCCGAGTCAGAGGTCGCAGGTTTTCCTTGGTGGCCAAACCCTTGAGACGGGCCAGATAGACCTTGTCAATCTCATTGCGGGGATGAATCATCTCATCAGTAAAGTCCCCATCATTGGTTAAAATCAAGACCCCAGTCGTATCCCAGTCCAGCCGACCGACCGGATAAATCCGCTCCTTAACATCAGGCAGGAGGTCAAGGACGGTCTTTCTACCCTTGTCATCAGAAACACTAGAAATCACGCCCCGAGGCTTGTTAAGAAGGTAGTAGACCTTCTCTTCATTGTAGATGGGTTGACCGGACACCTCGACTCGGTCACCATTCTTTACGGTGGTCGCCAACTCAGTCACCACTTGACCATTGATGGTCACCAGGCCTTGTTTAATCAGCTCTTCTGCTTTACGCCGACTGGCTAGACCAGCATGGGCAATGTATTTGTTAATTCTCATGGTTTTCTTTCTTTTTAAATATCATCCTCACTAAAGAGGGTCATTTCTTGGTCAACCAGCTCAATGCTTGAGGCATCCACCAGCTCATCCAAGCTATTGATTCCCATATAATCCAAGAAATAATCGGTAGTCGCATAGAGATTGGGCCGGCCGATGACTTCCTTCTTGCCTACCTCTTGTATAAGGCCGAAGGCCTGCAATTTGGAAATGGCTCCGCTGGAATTGACCCCACGGATGCTATCGACTTCAATCCGAGTGATGGGTTGCTTGTAAGCGACAATGGAGAGAACCTCTAGGCTGGCCCGAGACAGGCTCTGATTGATGGGTGCCTTGGCATACTGGCGCAGGAGCTCAGCATGTTCCTCCTTGGTCACAATCTTGTAGGTATTGGAAGACTCTAGGAGGCTGAAGGCACAGTCTTGATCTGAGCTGTATTTCTCTGCCAGCTTTTCCAACTGCTGAGCGACAGCTGTGACGGAAATATCCAGAAGACTAGCCAGATTGCGCTGGCTGAGGCCATCTTCTCCTGCCACGAAGAGCAGGGCTTCAATTTGGGCTAAGTAAGACATTAAATCTGCTCTCCTTCTAGGGCCGTCAAAGTGACTTGGCCAAAGTTCTCTGTTTGCTGAGCTCTGACCCGACCAACCTTAATCAATTCAAGGGTGGCCAAAAAGATGGTGATAAGCTCATTCATGGACTGAGCTTCCGAGAAGATTTCTCCCAGCTGGACAGACTTGTGACCCGAAAGTCGGGAGGAGACCAGCTCCATCATATCCTCAATCTTGTAGTCATCACGCTCAATAGTGGTATGGCTATTTTTGATTTCTTCTTGCTTGGCTGACATGACCTTAGAAAAGGCCAGATAGAGGTCCAGGGGCGTTTTGTCGTGGGACAATTGAGCATCCTCATAAATTAGCTCTTGCTTGGGCTTGGAGAAATACTGGGCCCTGGCCTCATGCTGGGCCGCCAATTCCTTGCTGAGCTCTTTGTAGCGCTGGTACTCTTCCAACTGGCTGAGCAATTCCTGCTCTGGGTCTTCTTCCAAAGGCGTTTCATCCACCACCTTAGGCAGGAGCTTACGACTCTTTATCAGCATGAGCTGGCTGGCCATGACCATATATTCGCCAGCCACTTCTAAGCGCATGGCCTGCAGGGTGGAGATATAGGCCAGATACTGCTCGATGACCTCAACGATAGGCACATCATAAATATCCATTTCGTATTTAGAGACCAGGTGCAAGAGTAAGTCCAGCGGTCCTTCAAAATCTTTTAGTTTAATATCCATTCTTGTAATAGGGTTCCAAGGTTAGTGGGCTCTTGAGGCCCAATTTTTTCATTAAATCAAAGAGTGAGGTGCCCTTTTGTACCTCTCTTAAAATGTATTGCTCTCGCAATTTCTGGGCGGTCAAATCAGAAAAACCGACTTGCTTCAAAAAGCTATTGAGTTGGTTGAAAAACCACTGCCGAGAATAAGGTTGCCCCTTCTTATCAAAGAGATAGGTCTCTTTTAATCTATCAGAGCTAGTCTGTCTCAGCCAAGCTAAAAGCACCTCAGGCAGAGGCAGAATCCTCACCTGGTCAGACTTTTGCAGACGAATCACCTGAAATTCCAAATCCAAGTCAGCCAGCTTAATCCGGGCAATCTCACTGGGCGTTAGACCCAGTTCCAAAATCAAGAGGGCAATCCACTTGCCAGGGCTGGAGTCTGCCTGCACAAAAGAGGTCAGATTCAGAATTTCTTGCTGTTTGGCCTCTATCCTGACCTTTTCATGACTTTTCAAGCGGTGATAGCTGTCCACCTGCCCCTCTTCATAAAGATAGAGGAGAAATTGATTGACAGCAGAAAGCTTGCGTTTGCGGGCTGAGGGCTTGAGCTCCACCAGCGATTGCTGGTAAAGCTTGATTTTACTCGGAGAAATCTGGCCATCTACCTGCCTAGCAAACTGCTGCAAATCGTAGCTATAGGATTTGCGAGAATTCTCCGACAAATCTTTGCTGGCGATAAAGTCCTTAAGACTCTGGGTCAACTGGTTCAATTCTATACTCCTGGGTAAAATTGTGCAGTAGGCTATTGATAGATTTGAGAACCTTCTTACGGGTGATAATACCCAGAAAAATTCCCTGGCCATCAATCACAGGTAAAAAAGGAAAATCGACAATCTTATGCAAAATCTCTGTTAAATCTGCTTCATCTGTCAAAATTTCAATCTTATGATTGAGCATCTCGATAATCTCAAGCTCCATCAAATCTTTTTCTGACAGGCCTTCCTTAGCCTGGTAGGCCAGAATATCCGCCATGGAAATCGTCCCCATATAGCGTTTATCTGTTGACATGACAGGTATTCTCGAATAGCCATTCCTGGTCAAAAGGAGCATAACATGCCCTGCCTTGTGATTAGACATAACCAGAGCAAGCTCCTCAGCAGGTGTAAGATAGTCTGGGACAAAAGGCTGGAGGTAATCTTCAAATTCTTTAGCAATCATCGTTCAAATTCCTGACTTAAACTTGGATAGAGTTGGTGGTCACGCCTGTAGTAGTCCACCTTAATAGTCGTTTCTGAAATGTCAATCTTGGCATAGAGTTTTTCCATGATTTCACCACGAGGTTGGAGAACCGAGCCTGGATTGATAAAAACAGTTTTACCATTGCGCCAGGCACTTGCCCGGTGCAGATGACCATAGAGACAGATGTCGGCATCTTCAGATTGGGCCCAAAGGTCCAGTCGTTCCCAAGTAAAATTAATACCGTAAAGATGGCCATGGGTCTGGGCAATAATAGCATCACCCAGATGAGTGACCAAGGATTCTGGGTAACCATTGTCATAGTCACAGTTCCCCCTGACAACCTTAATCCCTTCCCAAATAGGGTCATTTGAAGGGAGCTCGGAGTCGCCATTGTGGAAAATGGCATCGACCTTTCCTTGATAGTGGTCTTTAATGGTTTGGATAATATCTCGATCCCCATGGGAATCGCTCATCACTATGATTGTTCTTTTTGCCATGCTGGAAATACCTCCATCAACTTCGCAACGGCCAGACCTCGATGAGACTGAGCATTCTTTTCTTCCGCTATCAATTGGGCAGCACTTCGGCCGGTCTCACCAACAAGAAAGAGGGGATCATAGCCGAAACCATTGTCTCCCTTGGCTTCAAATCCGATATAACCCGGCCAATCGGCTTCAACCACTAGGCTCTGGCGCCCAGGAGCTGCCACGACTAGGGTCGTGTGGAATTGGGCTGAGCGGTCCTTTTCGTCAAAAACCATGGCCAACTCGTGTAGGAGCTTGGCATTGTTCTTGTCATCATCCGCATCTGGGCCTGCAAAACGAGCCGACCAGACTCCAGGCAAACCGCCTAGAGCATCGACCTTGAGGCCCGAGTCATCAGCCAAGACCATTTGCCCCGTCAATTTTGCGATGGTTTCAGCCTTGAGCCTAGCATTTTCTTCAAAGGTCGTCCCTGTTTCCTCCACTTCTGGTAGGTCAGGATGGTCATTAAGATTTTCAACCGTCAAGCCTAATTTTTCAAACATCTGCCGAAATTCCTTGGTCTTGCCCTCATTACGGGTGGCAATAAGAATCTTATCACCAAAGCCCACTTGAGAGCTCTCTGAAAAGAAATCCGCCAGGGGGAGACCCTGCTCAGGCAGGTGAACTAGTCTTAGTTGCTGACCTTCACTTAGGATGGTAGCCCCCTTGTGCTGCTTGATGTCTAACTGACGCCCTAAGGTCTCATTAATCACATCCACTATAAAGGCTAGCAAGCGAAAATCCGAAGAATAACGCATAATTACAATATCAAGACCCTGCTGCTCAGGAACAAGACTTGCGACTTCCTGCTCAATCTTTGAGAAATCTCCTGCGCCACCTAATTGATAGATACGGGAAAAATCGCTCCACTTACCGACAAACCAATCTTGGTCGTCCTTGTATTCATAAATTTTATCTGTCATAGCTTAACATGCTCCACATTTAAATCCTGACCCAGCCAATTCTCGGCAATTTCCTTAAAACTCTCAACACCAGCTGTTGTATAGAAACGATGCTGGCTAGTCGCAACCTCACGGCTACGATTGAGTTGGAAATAATTGAGTAAGACTGAGACATCCCGAATGGTCTCAGCCCCACTATCAATCAGCTTAACCGATGGCCCCATGACATTTTGAATAATCCCTCGCAAGAGGGGATAATGGGTACAGCCCAATATCAAGGTATCCACCTTGCCTACCAAGGGAGCCAGGCTTTCATAAACCACCTTTTTTGCCACACTTGAGGTCATCTGGTTGGATTCTACCAAAGGAGCAAACCGTGGACAAGCTAGGCTAGTCACCTGCATCTGTGGGGCCAGGTCAACAATCTTTTGCCGATAAATATCGGATTTAACAGTCATGGGTGTCCCGATGACCCCAATCCTGCCAGAAGCGGTTGACTTAATGGCAGCGCTGGAGCCCGGTAGGACCACACCCAAAACAGGAATATCTAGCTTCTCCTTAATTTCCTCCCAGACTACAGCGGTCGCTGTATTGCAGGCAATGACAATCATCTTGACATCCTTGGTCAAAAGGAAATTGACCAGCTGCCAAGTGTAATCGCGAATCTGCTGGGCTGGCCTAGGACCATAAGGAGCCCTAGCCGAATCCCCAATATAAACAATTTCCTCATGAGGAAGTTGTCGCATGAGTTCACGGACAACCGTTAAACCACCGACACCAGAATCCAAAAAGCCAATTGGTCTATTATCCATTGCTCACTTCCTTAAATAAAGGAGTTTAGGAAAATCCTCAGCCTGGCTAATTGACTTCCTCTTACTCCTACTCTCTCAGTCGCAAAAATCGCAGTTTTCAAGCGACAAAAATACGAAGCTGAGGACTTCTGTCCCAGCTTCCTCTTTTCTTTGCTTATTTTTTCTTGCCTGCTTGCGCTTTTGATTGCTTGATGATATTGCGATAGGTTTGTTGAATCTTAGCTTCATTAGGCTTTTGCCCCATAGAAGACATCATTTCCCGAATCGCATCAGGGGTCAAACGAGGGTATTCCGCAATTTCCTTTGTAAATTGCCGACGAGCAATATAAGCCCCTAAAAGAACCCCACCCATCAGGGCAACAGCAATCAATAAAATAGCTAACCAAAGTGCCATGTTTTAATAACTCCTAGTAATTTTTTACATAATTGATTATAGCAGAAAAGGGCAGTAAAAACAACGCAGGAAAGTTATCTAAGTGCCTTCGGCACTTGATAACTAACGCCAATCACTTTTTGTGATTTGGCTACCTGCCTTACTAACTACGTCAAACCAGTATTATCGACTGGTTTGACTTCGTGTCGCAACAGACAAAGCAGGTCTAACTTACTTTCTTTAGACCTGCTACGAGAATTGCTAAGGCAATTCTCTATGTCACTTACTAGCATGATTGAGTTGCTATCATCGACCAACTAAGTGAGCCGTCGCAACGGGCAAAGTATCTCTAATCCTATTTTCTAAGAGATACTTTGCCCTTCACTAATTCCGCATGGCTAGTATTATTGACTAGCCATGCTTCATGTCGCAACTTTAGATAGTTATCTAAGCGCCTTCGGCACTTGATAAGAACGCCAATCAAAAACACCTGAGACAACAGTCCCAAGTGTAGGTTATGCTGGTGATTTATTCTTCCAATCCAAATCCATAGAGGGTGGCAAAATAGTCCTCTGGTTTTTCGGCTCGGCGGATGAGTTTGGCACTGCCGTCTTCTTGAAGGAGAACTTCTGCTGAGCGCAGGCGAGCATTGTATTGGTAGCCCATAGAGAAGCCGTGAGCACCTGTATCATGAATGACAAGGGTATCGCCGACTCTGGGCTCAGACAATTCACGATTTTTAGCAAACTTATCGTTGTTCTCACAGAGAGAACCGGTCACATCAACCACCTGAATAGGTCCATCGGGATTTGAGATATTGGTGATATGGTGATAGGCACCATACATGGCTGGACGAAGTAGGTTGACGGCCGAAGCGTCAACGCCGACATAATGGCGATAGGTATCCTTGAGGTGAAGGACCTTGGTCACTAGATGACCGTGCGGAGCCAGCATAAAGCGACCTAGCTCAGTAAAAATCTTAATCTGTCCCAAGCCATTCGGCACAAGAATTTGGTCAAACTTCTCGTGGACCCCTTGGCCGATAAGGGCAATATCATTCTGCTTGTCAGCTGGGCTGTAGTCAATCCCGATACCGCCAGAAAGATTGATAAAATTGAGCTCGACTCCCGTTTCCTCCCTAATTTCTAGGGCCAATTCAAAGAGCTGACCGGCCAGGGTCGGATAATAATCATTGGTTACCGTATTCGAAGCCAAAAAAGCATGGAGTCCGAACTGCTTAACCCCCTTGGCCTTGAGGTCCTTGTAGCCCTGCAGTAATTGTGCCTTGGTCATCCCGAACTTGGATTCCTCGGGATGGTCCATAATATCTGTCCCCAGCGAGAAGACCCCACCGGGGTTGTAGCGAAGGGAAACCGTCTCAGGAAGGCCTGCCACTTCTTCCAGAAAGGCAATATGCTCATAGGCATCTAGGTTAATCATAGCGCCGACTTCTTTGGCATAAACGAATTCCTCAGCCCTCGTATCGTTGGAAGTGAAGCTGATATCCTTGAAATCCAGCTTCTTGGCCATCATGACTTCAACATCGGTGGCACAATCGACACCACAGCCTTCCTCTTGGAGAATTTTTAAGATAGATGGATTAGGGGTTGCCTTAACGGCAAAATACTCCTTGAAACCTGAATTCCAAGAAAAGGCCTGATTGACAGCTCTAGCCGTTTCCCGAATTCCTTTTTCATCATAGAGATGAAAGGGGGTCGGAAATTCTTTTGTAATCTGGTCTAATTGCTCTTTACTAACAAAGGTTTTTTTCATATAAACAAGGACTCCTCAAAAGTATTTAGTCCATTATAGCATAGAAAAAGCCAGTAACCAAGGGCTACTAGCTTTCTCATTTGTCTGACTTTTAATCGTTTTTGGGAACTTAATTGACTTAAGCTTCGATTTCTGAAACGATACCTGAACCAACAGTACGTCCACCTTCACGGATAGAGAAGGTAGTACCTTGTTCAACAGCGATTGGGTGGATCAATTCAACGTCGATAGTAACGTTATCACCAGGCATAACCATTTCAGTACCTGCTGGCAATTCGATTGAACCAGTTACGTCAGTTGTACGGAAGTAGAACTGTGGACGGTAGTTGTTAAAGAATGGAGTATGACGTCCACCTTCTTCTTTAGAAAGGATGTAAACTTCACCTTTAAACTTAGTGTGTGGGTGGATTGAACCAGGCGCAGCCAATACTTGACCACGTTCGATTTCATCACGTTGGATACCACGAAGAAGCACACCAACGTTATCCCCTGCAAGACCTTCGTCCAATTGTTTACGGAACATTTCAACTCCGGTAACAACTGCTTTTTGGATTTCGTCCTTGATACCAACGATTTCAACTTCGTCGTTGACCTTAACAGTACCACGGTCGATACGTCCTGAAGCTACAGTACCACGTCCAGTAATTGAGAATACGTCTTCGACTGGAAGAAGCAAAGGCTTATCAGTATCACGTTTTGGTTCTGGAATGTAGTCATCAACGATGTCCATCAATTCCATGATCTTGTCTTCGGCAGCTGTATCACCTTCAAGAGCCTTAAGAGCTGAACCTTGAACAACAGGGATATCATCACCTGGGAAATCGTATTCTGAAAGCAGGTCACGGATTTCCATTTCAACCAATTCAAGCAATTCTTCATCGTCAACCAAGTCAACCTTGTTCATGAAGACGATAAGGTTCTTAACACCAACCTGACGTGAAAGCAAGATGTGTTCACGAGTTTGTGGCATTGGTCCATCAGTAGAAGCTACTACAAGGATAGCTCCATCCATTTGAGCGGCACCGGTGATCATGTTTTTAACATAGTCCGCGTGTCCTGGAGCGTCGATGTGAGCATAGTGACGTTTTTCAGTTTCATATTCAACGTGTGCAGTGTTGATTGTGATACCGCGTTCGCGTTCTTCAGGAGCAGCGTCAATAGATGAATAATCTTTTGGTTGGTTAACTGCTGAAGGCAAGCGACGTGCCAATACAGTAGTGATAGCTGCAGTCAAAGTAGTTTTACCATGGTCAACGTGTCCGATAGTACCAATGTTAACGTGTGGTTTACTACGATCGTATTTTTCTTTTGCCATTTAGGAAAAGCCTCCAATAAAATATATTTTATAGATAGACGGTAGGCAATACAGTCTAACCTTACCCTACTATTCTAACAAATTGTTCTAGAAATGCAAGCTTTTTACGTTGATTTAGCTAATTTCTTTTGTGCGCTTTCCTTACTAGTGACGCCGATTTGACCGCCTTATCATTTGCTAGAAAACTGGGAAAAAGTTAATACTCGATTACAATCTAAGCAAGTATTTTTGATACTTGCTTAATAAGTGCGGACGCAAGCAAACTCCTTACAGAGTTTCATTGCTAAATTTTGAGCCTTGGTCTCAAAATTTCCGTTATTAGCAACAACTACCTTGTTGCTAATAATTCCACTTTGGCGAAAGTATCATTTTCCTTATACTCAATAAAAATCAAAAATAGCCAAGGCAAGGCGCAATGACATCAAGTCACCTTTGCTGGGGTAAGACAACGAAGGTTTTGGCATCTGTCAAAGCCCTTCTGTCTTACTCCCAAACGGCAATCTCCATAGCGATTGCCTAGCTCCCTTACTAACCTCACAAAGTTTGTGAACTCGACCAACTTTGCTCTGCGTCGCACAAACTGCAGGCAGCTCAAAAGGTCTGGGAGACCTTTTGAGGTTGGAAATAGGGGAAGCTTTGCTTTCCTCAGTAAGTATGGCAAAGTGAGTTAACAATGCGACATGGAGTAAAAACTGTCAATATTACAGTTTTTATGAAATTAGTCAGGGATATAGAAAACTACATTCGTAGTTTTCGTAGTCACTCTAATGAAAAATCATAGAGTGACTTTATCCGTGAGATAGTTTTGATTTTCATTGAGTATAAACCAAATTAACTTACAAGGGGGCAGCAATAAATAGGAGAGAAAAAAAGCCGAACTCTCGTTCGACTTTAACTAATAACTTTAAATTCCTGCGTTTGGGCTCGATGAATCTCTTCGGTTGCCTCTTGATAAATCTCTTCACGTTTTTCATTGGCATCAATATTTAAGACGATACCAACTGCTACCGACAGAAGCAAGAGGCTGTTTCCCCCTTGAGAGAGGAAGGGGAAGGTAACCCCTGTTGAGGGGATGAGGCCTGAAATCCCACCGATATTGACAAAGACCTGCATGAGAAGCATGCCACCAATTCCCAAGGCCATCATGGCGTTAAAGGAATTTTTGGCCTTAATCCCGACTAGCATGATTCGCAAAATCAGGAAGAAGACCAGAGCTAGAATTAGTCCAGCTCCGATAAAACCTAGCTCTTCAATGACAATGGAAAAGACAAAGTCTGTCGTTGCCTCAGGCAGGTAGCCATTCTTTTCAATGGAATTTCCCAAGCCACGGCCCAACCAGCCACCATTGGACATGGCATAGTAGGAATGAGCCAGCTGCAGACCTGAGTCCGCTAGGTCTTTAAAAGGGTTGTAAAAAGCCGCAAAACGCTTGGCAACATAACCAAAGACTGGGACTTTGGACATGGTCTGAACCCCAACGACACCAATGATGCTCAGAAAGATTGCAGAGACCCCAACGACAAAGGCCATCAGGGAGGTATACCAACGATAGCCAATGCCACTAAGGGCAAACATAATCAGCCCAGACAGGACAATGATGGAAGCATTACCCAAGTCGGGCTGGATGACAACCAGACCTATCATAATCAAGGAATAGACTCGCCAGTCCTTTAGGTCATCTAGACTTCTCGGAAACCAGCGCCGCCTCGTTAGGGCTTGATAGTCATAGGTTTCAATGTCCGCCTGCCGTCTTGAAAAAGTGAAGGCCAGAAGCCAGACCATGATAAGTTTGAGGTACTCAGCAGGCTGGAAGGTGATGGGACCCAAGGAAATCCAACCATTGGCCCCATTGATTTCTTCTGAGAAAAATTTTGCAAAAATCAAGAGGACAACCTCGACCAAAAGGGCCGCCGTCAGGACATGCTTATTTTTTAAAAAGTTTAATTTTAATCGGTATATAAAGGTGATAGCTACTAGGCTAACCAGCCAGAAAGCTCCTTGGTTAATGACCGACTTGAAGGGATTCAAGCCAAATTTTATCAAGGAGACGCTGGTTGTTGAATAAACCACAATCAAGCCAATCACAGATAGCACCAAATAAGGAATTAATATGGAATAATTCAGCAAGTGCTTTTTATCTATCTTCATGAATGCTCCAATACTTAACAAATCATATGTCTAAGAGTATACCATGTTTGGAGACAAAGTTAAAGGCAGGACCCTACCTGCCAAGTCCTTCTCTCCCTGAAAAATTCAGAAAATATCTGACTCTTAATATTGTCGGAGCCTGGCTTTCGCTTTGCTCGAACTGGGTCAATGTGCCTAAGCTTAACCTTGGCATTTCTGCCTCGTCTCGCTAAGAAATTGCGGTACCTAGTTCTCGCCATGCTCGAACTGGGTCAATGTGTCTAAGCTTAACCTTGGCATTTCTGCCTCGTCTCGCTAAGAAATTGCGGTACCTAGTTCTCGCTGTCGCTCAAACTGCATCAATAGCTCTAAATTCAGCTTCGCCATTTTGGCTAGCTTCATTAAGAGCTATAAAAAAATCCGACCTTAGGGTCAGATTTTTAGTGCTTGATTATCAGTTAGCCACTTGCGTTGACATCAAAGCTATTTTTTAAGTATCAGCCTGAGTTGCGCAGACCTGTGGCGATACCGTTGATGGTGATGTGGATCAGTTTGACCGTATCTTCATCTAGGCCTTCATGGCGCAGGCGTTTAATCAATTCAATTTGGATATAGTTGAGGACATTGAAATAAGGAAGACGGTAGTCCAAGCTGGATTTTAGGGCTGGACTTTCGGCCAAGAAATCAACCTGACCTTCAATAGCCAAGATGACTTCCTTGGTCAACTGCCACTCATCTAAGATGATATTGAAGACATCGCGCACTTCTGCTTCTTCTGCTAATTGGGCATACTGGAAGGCAATATTCATATTGGACTTGGACAAAACCATATCGACATTGGATAGGAGGGAGTTGAAGAAAGGCCAAGTTTGGTACATATGCTGTAGTTTGGCCAAATTGCCCTCCTTGGCATCAATGAAATGTTTAAAGGCTGAACCAACCCCGTACCAACCTGGGAACATAATCCGATTTTGTGACCAGGAGAAGACCCAAGGGATGGCCCGAAGACCAGAAATTTCAGTAATAGTCTTGCGAGCTGCAGGACGAGAACCCAGATTGAGACTGGAAACTTCCTTAATAGGGCTAGCTTCAAAGAAGTAATCGTAGAAATGAGGATTGCCAAAGACTAGGTCACGGTAGATAAGGTTGGAGTCTGCTACAATCCCATCCATATCAGCTCGGAAGCCCTCAATCTCATTGGGGTCTGCCAACTGATGGGTAACCATACGGTTGACGGCTGCCGACACCAGCATTTCCAGATTATAGTAGGCAGCATCCTTGTTGCCGTACTTAAAGCCGATGACTTCCCCCTGTTCGGTCAAGCGAATGCGACCCTTGATGGAACCAAATGGCTGAGAGGTGATAGCCTCATAAGATGGGCCACCACCACGACCAACCGTTCCCCCACGCCCGTGGAAGAAGGTAATCTTGATACCATGGTCCTGACCTAATTTTGTCAGGGCATTTTGAGCCTTGTAGAGGGTCCAGCCAGAAGCCAGATAGCCTCCGTCCTTGTTGGAATCGGAGTAACCCAACATGATTTCTTGATAGTTATCTTTAGAGGCTACCCATTTTTTAACAATGTCGTAGCTCAGGTATTCTTCCATGATACCTGTCGAATTGTCCAAATCCTCAATCGTTTCAAAGAGGGGAACAATTTGCACACGGGCAGAATCCTTATCAATCAGGCCGACCTCCTTGAGCATAATAGCCAGCTCAAACATATCCGAAACCGACTCGGTATGGGAGATGATGTGCTGTTTGATAACCTCTTCTCCCAGCAAGTCCTTCATTTCACGAGCCGTTTGGTAGATGGCCAGTTCCTTTTGCAGGAGTTCGGATTTTTGTGCATGGGTAGCAGACAGATTTCGTGGATCCTCCAACAATTCCTTAAGCAGGACCTGGCACTTCTCTTCTTCGGAGAGACTGCTGTAATCCTCAACAATATTAGCAGACTTGAGCAACTCAGCCACACAGGCTTCCTGAACACTAGAATCCTGCCGCATATCAATACTAGCCAGGTAGAAACCAAAGACCTCAACAGCTTGCAGGAGTTCTTCAAAATCGCCTGTCAAGAGAGCTTCCTCGCCATTGAGCTCTAAGGATTCCTTGATAGCCAATAAATCAGCCTTGAGTTCTTGAGCGGTCTGATAATGAAGCGGACGTTCGTCCTCGAGTTCTGAAACAGCCTGTGAAAACTGGTTTTGAATATAATTAGCGATAATGCTGTTGCTTGGGCTAGTGAACTTAGTTGCCTTATCTTTGACCTCTTGACTGCCATGAAGGCGGAGGTTGAGAAGGGTCTGGATGACCTTGGACTGGATATAATTGAAGGCCTTACGGTAGGGTTCATTTTCCCGGTAAACAGAGGTGTCACTAGAGGCTTGGGCTAAAGCTTCAACGGCAGGCGACACCTTGACCAAGTTTGTAGATAGAGAAAAGGAACGATAGAGATCGTTGAGCTTTTCAATATAGTAATTGAGGATAACTTCGCTCTGAACAGTCGCTGAAATCCTCAGGGTCTCTGCCGTTACATAAGGATTACCATCACGGTCGCCCCCAATCCACATCCCCATAGTAATAGGCTTCGGATTATCCAGTTGGATTCCTCGTTCAGCCGCCAAGCGTTGATACTCGGTAGAAAGGTTGGTGATGGCCTTAATCAAGGAGCTATTGTAATACTCCATGACATTGGTGATTTCGTTGGTTACTTTGAGTTTTTGCTCGCGGATAATGTCGGTCTGCATCATGATTTCGATGTAGCGCCGCAGGTCAGCCCGCCACTTGTCCCCATTAATCAAGCCCAGCTTGACATCCCGATGTTTACGCAGGAGCTCGTGAATCTTGGTATTGAGTTCCAACATGGTCTTGCGTTGCACTTGGGTTGGATGGGCGGTCAAGACAGGGACCACATTGACCTGCTGGAGAATTTCTTGAGCATTGTCCTTTTCAGCCACCAAATCAATGGTCGTTGAAATTTTACCCAGATAATCCTTATCGGTATTATTTTCCTTATTGACCAGAAAAGCCAAGTCCACATCTTCGGAGATGTTAATGAGGAGTGGCAAGAGTGAAAAGTAACGGGAGATGACGACCATATCGTCATTAGAGATGCTGTGAATCAGTTTTTCCAGCTCCCCGTAATCTTCCTTGCTGGACAGGTCAATCAGGGCCTCAATCTTAGCAAAGGCCTCATCGCCAATCATCTGCCGAGTAGTATCATCAAGAATATCCCTCAACAGCTGGACTTCTTCGGTAATAATCGTCTGGTCACTGCCAGCCTCAAGTTTTTTAATGGTCACGCAAATCCCTCCATTTTGACATGATGTCCTTCATTACCAGTGAAGCCAGTTTATGTTTGGCTTACACTAGTTAATTCCAGACTATCATACCACTTTTACACTTAAAACTAAAGAAATTATAGAAAAATAAACCAAGCGTTCGGGAATTAGAAAGGATAGTCCAAAAAGCCATAACTCTTTTACCTCTATAAGCTCTTAGAAATCTTGACACTAGAAATAAGATAGTAGATAGCAGAAATTAGTAAGAGGAGACTGGGCAATAGATAATACAGCAAAAGGATAATAATAACAAGGTTCATAGCAAAACCATTTTTCTGCCAAATTCCTACTCTAAAGACCCAGATATCTTGACTATTACTATTGGTCCAAATAGTTACTAGGTACAAGATAAAAAGTAAACCGGAGAACAAACTATAATTAAAATAACGTTTTTTTCTTGCTTTTTTCGACGTTTGATCAGAAAAAATATCATCTTCTCCCTTGGAGTCTAACTTTTGAAAATATTGAAAGCCACTCCAACGACTACCTGACAGATGTTCCCAACCACTATCTTCAAACAGAGCTAGATAACTAGAAAATTCTCCACGAGACTTGTAGCTTATAAAATCAATCCGAATCGGTGCCGGCTCACTTAATGATTCGACAAAGTAATAGACTGGAAAATACTTGCCCGCTTCTCTTAATCGGTAACCTTCCAGCTGGATACCATTAATCCAGTTTTCTAGTTTTTCAGTATCACTGAAAAATAATTTCCATTTTTTCATCTTCTTACCTCCTCGGTTTAAATCCCCAGATTCTGAGCCAAACGTTCAAGCTTCCTTATTCGCCCAGTCTCCAACATCAAAATTTCTTGGCCCTTATCCGTTAGGGCGTAAACCTTCCGACGTTTGTCATTACTTGGTATGGACTTAATCCACCTAAGTTTGAGCAGATTTTCAATAGCTCCATACATGGTCCCGGCAGCGATTCTAACATCACCGTCGCTTAGATCTTCTACCCGCTGCATGATGACGTAACCATGCCCTGGTTCCAAGAGAGCTAAAAGAATGTAATAGGTCGTCTCTGTCAGAGGCAAATGTTTATTACGTTTCATCGCTTCCCCTTTCTAATATACAGTTGAACTTTATAATTTTATTATATACAGTTAGACTATATATGTTAACTGTATAATAAAAATGCCTTAGTCGGCATTTTTATTTTCAAGGTATTATTAGTCCTATCCCACCATCTCCTGGGCATCCTTGAGTTTGACGGAGACGATTTTGGAGACACCGGACTCTTGCATGGTAACACCGTAAATGGAATCGGCAGCCGCCATGGTCCCCTTACGGTGGGTGACAACGATAAACTGGCTGGCCTTGTCAAAGCGGTTGAGGTAGTCCCCGAAACGTTTGACATTAGCCTCATCCAGAGCCGCTTCCACCTCATCTAGGATGACAAAAGGAATGGTCTTAACCCGAATGATAGAAAAGAGCAGCGCCAAGGCTGAAAGGGCCTTTTCTCCCCCTGACATGAGGTTGAGGGATTGAATCTTCTTGCCAGGCGGTTGAACAGAAATTTCTACCCCTGCACTTAGCAGGTCGCCTTCGGTCAGAATTAGGTCAGCCGAACCGCCACCAAACATCTGAACAAAGGTCTCCTTGAAGCTCTCGCGAATGGCCTCAAAGGTTGTCTTGAAGCGAGATTTGACCTCGTCATCCATATCCGTGATGGTCTCAAGCAAAAGTTCCTTGGCTTCCACCAAATCGGAACGCTGGCTGTTGAGAAATTCCAGACGCTGATTGACCTCGTCGTACTGCTCAATGGCATCCAGATTAATGGGACCTAGGGCCTTAATCTGGCGATTGAGACGAGTCAAGTCCTGACGGGCAACTGATAGGTCTGGGACGCTTTGAGCCTGCTCCTTGGCCTGTTCAAAGCTCATCTGGTAATCTTCTGACAGTTGACGAGCAAAACCGCGCAACTTATCAGATAGGCCTTCGATTTCAGCCTCCAGATGGGCCTGACGACGAATCAATTCTTCATTACGCTTGCCAGCGGCCTGAACCTGTTCTTCAATATCTTCCAACTGTCCATCACAGTCTTCCACCTCAAAACGTAGACGAATCAAACTGGTTTCCAAGTCAGATTTTTTACTTTGCGCTTCTTCCAAATGCTTAGCCAGCTTGGGCAGTTCTTCTTGAGAGAGGTCGCTAGCTTGGCTGGAAAGGACTTGGGTCAGCTGGGAAATTTCCTCTCGCAAGTCTGCCAAGTCAAGGCTAAGGCGGTTGCTTTCATTCTTAGCAAAACGTTCCTCACCAGCCAGTTCACGCTCATTCAAACGGGCTTGGGAAAGCTCTTCATTGAGCTTGGCCACTTGGGCAGAAATGGTATCCTTATCATCCTTGATTTGGTCCAATTGCTCCTGAACACGGGCCTTTTGTTGCTGAATCTCAGCTAGACCAGACTCGACCTTAGCCTTTTGGGCCAACAAGTCTTCATCTGAATTTTCCAGTCTATCTGCTGTGAAGCCCGCCTTGATTTGGTTGAGATCAGCTAGGCGGTCAGCCTGACTTTGATAGGCCAGTTCGGCCTTCTGCTCAGCTAGACGAGCATTTTCTCCTGCTTCTTTGAGGTTGGTTAACTCTTCTTGGGCATGAGTTCTGGCCGCCTTGAGCCCAGCTACAGTAACTTCTTGCTGGCTGAGTTTTTCCTTCAAATCAGAGATTTCTGCAATCAGACTGTCTAACTCTGGCTTGATAAAGGTGGTGTTGCGATTGCGGTTGGCCCCACCTGAAAAGGAACCACCTGGCCGCAACTCAGTCCCGTCCAAGGTCACCATGCGGACCTGATAGCGGACATCACGGGCCGCCTGATTAGCATGGTCAATACTATCAAAGATAGCGGTCACGCCCAGCAGGTTTTGAAAGATATTGGCCAACTTGGCATCATAGGTCACCAAGTCACTGGCCAGTCCCAGAAAGCCAGGTGCGGTCTCAATCTTAGCCAAATTATGGGGCGCCATCTGACGCGGTTTAATAGTGGTCAGAGGCAGGAAGGTTGCCCTTCCTGAGCGATTCTGACGAAGAAAGGCGATGCCTCGTTTAGCTGCCGCTTCATCTTCAACGATAATATTTTGACTACTACCACCCAAGGCAATCTCTAGGGCCGTCTGATAATCCTGCTCAAAGGTCAGATGTTCAGAGACCGCTCCGATAATACCACCCAGACGATCAGCTTCTTGGAGAACTGCCTTGACCCCAGCGAAGAAATTCGAATGGTTCTTCTGAATAGCTTCCAGACTGCGCTGGCGAGCTTCCCTTTCCTTAATCTGGTCCAGCAGGGCAAACATCTGACTTTGCTCTTGGCGGTAGTTGGCTTCAATCTGATTGAGCTCCTGAGCTTGAGTCTGGTAGTCCTCAAGGAGAGCCTTTACTTTTGCCTGGGCCAGCTGGAATTCTTCCAAGGCCTCCTGCGCCCTCTCCTTGGCCTGATCCAAGTCCTTTTCAACTTGCTGGCGCTCAGCAGATTGCTCAGCCTGAGCTGTCTTTTCCTGTTCAATATCAGCCTGCAGAGCAGTCAAGCGGTTGGAGAGGTCGGCTTCCTTTTGCATCAGGCCGACAAATTCCTCCCGCAGGCTCTCGATAATTTGGTCTGGATTAGTGGAAAAACGAGACTGCTCCTTTTCCAGGTCAGCAATTTTTTGTCGCAAGTCAGCTAGGTTTTGAGTCAGTTGGGACTGTTGCTCCTGCTTAGTCGCCAAGGCTTCTTCTAGCTCCTGCTTTTGCCCTTCCAAATCAGCCAAACGCCCCTGAGCGTCCGCCTTCTTTTCAGCCTTTTGACTGGATTCCAAGGAAATGACTTCGATTCTTCTTTGGTAGTCAGCAATCAGGCGGGTCACTTCCAACAATTCTGCCTGTTGGCTATCCATGGTTTGCGATAGGCTTTGGCGACGTTCCTTTAGCCTTTGATTATCACTTTCCAGGCGACTTCTTTGGGCATAGTAGTCCTTCAAATCAGTCTTCGCCAATTCGATTTGTCGGTTGCTCTCATCCAAATCAGCCCGATAGGCCTTGATATCCTCAACCAGAATGTTGAGGTTGAGGGACTTGCGTTCCTCATCCAAAGTCAAGAACTCCTTGGCCGTCTTGGCTTGCTTCTCCAAGGGTTTAATCTGACCGTCCAGCTCATAAATAATATCTTCCAGCCGGTCTAGGTTGTCCTGGGTCTTGTCCAGCTTCCCTTGGGTTTCCTTCTTGCGCGTCTTATACTTGAGGACACCTGCTGCCTCCTCAAAAATGGCCCGTCTCTCCTCAGGTCGACTGTTAAAGATGGCCTCAACCCGACCTTGGGAAATAATCGAGAAGGAATCCCGTCCCAGACCAGTATCCATAAAGAGGTCATGGATATCCCGCAGACGAACCTTCTTACCATCAATCAGATAATCGCTGTCCCCATTGCGATAGATATGGCGCTCAACCCAAATTTCATCGCTACTATCCTTGATAAAATTGTCAGTATTATCCAGGACCACCGTCACCTGGGCAAAATTCAGAGGGCTACGGTCCTGGGTTCCAGCAAAGATGACGTCTGGCATCTTGCCTCCCCGAAGATTCTTGGCTGAGGATTCTCCCAAGGCCCAGCGCAAACTCTCAGTAATATTGGACTTACCAGAACCGTTGGGGCCGACAACGGCTGTCACCCCTCGGTCGAATTCAATTCGGGTCTTGTCCGCAAAAGACTTGAAACCCTGCATCTCAATCTCTTTTAGAAACATAGCAACCTCATCCTAGTTGGTCAAGCGCAGCTCTAGCTGCTGCCTGTTCGGCCAACTTTTTGGATTTTCCCTGACCCCCACTCAGGTCCTTACCATCGGCAGAGACAACCACTTCAAAATGCTTATCGTGGGCTGGACCCGTTTCACTGATAACCCTGTAGTTAATCTGCACAGAACCCTTGACCTGCAATTTCTCCTGCAGGGCTGTCTTATAGTCCTTGACCTGCTCATAGTCACCAACTTCCACCTTGGGAATCATGACCTGATTGAGGAATTTTTCAACCACTTCAATCCCCTGATCCAAATCCAGGGCACCCAAAAAGGCTTCAAAGAGGTCTCCTAAGATAGTTTCACGCTCGCGACCACCAGTTTTTTCCTCACCCTTACCTAGCTTGATAAAGGCCTCAAAGCCACAATCCTTGGAAAAGCCTGCCAGGCTCTCCTCCCGGACAATCATGGAGCGCATCTTGGACAGGTCACCTTCTGGCCTCTTAGGGAATTTCTCAAAGAGATAGCGTGAAATCAAGAGTTGCAGAACGGCGTCTCCTAAAAATTCCAAGCGCTCATTATGTGAAATATTTAGGAGGCGATGCTCATTGGCATAAGAGGTGTGGGTAAAGGCAGTATCCAATAGAGACTTGTCCTTAAAAACAATCCCAAAATCTGCCTTTAGTTTTTCTTCTAAAGCTTGCATATCAAAATATAGCCTTTCATCAATTTATAAATCAATCCTAAAATAGTCGGACGGTGAGACCGACCTTCAGGAAATGACGGTTAAATTTCGCCTGCTCTCACAGACCATCCTATTATATCAAAAAAGAGAGCGGGACAAAAATCGTGATTTCTATGAAATCGATTTTGCCGTCCCGCCTCCGCACAGTTGATTAGGATGACCGCTATCACTTGCCTAGCAAGGGATAAGGACTTCCAATCAACCACTGCGTCAAGATGTTTGATGGTAAAAAGTAAGGAGTTAAGGACTTTTGTCCCTAACTCATTTCGCATTTCTTCTACTTATTAGGCTCCTTTAAGCCTGGACTTCATTGGTTCGTTTGAGATAGTCCTGATAGGACTCGGTGTGCATGAGCTTCTTAGCATTGGCAACACGCTCCCTAGTCGGTGGCTTAACCCCTTCCAAGGTATAAGGAATGCCTAGTTCTCGCCACTTAAATTCACCCAGAGTATGGTAGGGAAGAATTTCAAACTTGTCCACGTTATCCAAGGTTTCAACAAATTTTCCTAACTCAATCAAATCCTCATCAAAGTCGGTCAGACCAGGCACGAGCACATGGCGAATCCAAACGGGTACCTTCTTATCGGACAGGTATCTGGCAAAAAGCAGAATATTCTTATTGGGCTGGCGGGTGACTATCTTGTGTTGTTCAGGATTGATTTCCTTGAGGTCCAGAAGGACCAAATCCGTCACAGCCAAGAGTTTATCCAAAATCTTGTGATACTCAGCTGTCGGCCGGTAGCAGAAACCACAGGTATCTAAGGTACAATGAATCCCTAATTTGTGGGCTTCGGTAAAGAGGGCGGTCACAAATTCGATTTGCAACATGGCTTCGCCACCTGAAACAGTAATACCACCAGTATCTCCCCAATAGCCCTTGAAGCGCAGAGCTTCATTAAGAACATCATCAACCGTCCTTTCGGTTGACATATTGGTTTCCATCTCCCAGGTATCAGGGTTGTGGCAATATTGGCAACGCATCTTGCAACCCTGCATAAAAACAACAAAACGAACCCCAGGACCATCCACAGTCCCAAAGCTCTCTGTTGAGTGGATCATTCCGGTCACTTGCCGGTAATCTATTTCTTCAACCATCATAAACTCTTTTCTAGATCTATGGAAAGGGGTCAAGCAAGCCCCTCAATCACTATAGTTGTAACCGTTTTTACGGTAACCTTATTATAGCTTTTTTGACTCTAAAAATCCAGATAAGTGCATGCCAAAAACGGGGCTGGACAAAAAGTCCTGAATTAACAAAATCGCATGAAATCTTTCTTTTAAAAACGCTGATTTCATGCGATTTCTTATTTTTAAAATCTGAGAAAATTAGTGAGATTTTGAGTTTTTGCCCAGCTCCGCTGGGTATTAGTCATTAGAGCAAGTCTAATTTTTTCAATTCGCTATCAACTAGGTCAAAGACTGTTTGTAAATCATCTGGGTTCTTGACAAAATCTAGTTTATTGCCATCGATACGAATTTTCGGTGAAACACTGTAATTCTCATACCAATCAGGGTATTCTCCGTGAACCTGTTGATAGTATTCATAAAGTTCAGGGTTGTCAGCAATCTGTTCAAAGCTGCGCCCCCGTTTGCTGATCCGCTCCAGCATCTAGTCAAAGGAAACGTCAATGTAAACCAGTAAATCAGGACTCTTCTTAGGCATCCCTTCTAATTCTTCCAGCATATTAGCCAGGAGTTCCTTATAGATATCCAGCTCAGTCTTGGTAACATTGCCATTCTTATAATTGAGGGTCAAAAAAAGCTCATCCTCAAAAATTGACCGATCCAAGATATTGTTATCCGCCTTGTAGGCCTCCTTGATGGACTGGAAACGTTTATTTAAAAAGAATATCTGCAATAAAAAAGCATACTTCTTGGGGTCTTGATAATAGAGATCCAAAACAGGATTATTATCAACTGCTTCGTAAAAGACATCCGTTCCCAAATGTTCGCCTAAAGCCGCCGCCAAAGAACTCTTTCCAGCACCAATCGTGCCTGCTAAAACAATCAACATCTTACTCCTAATTTATGACATAAACCCCTAAGCACTTCAAAGAAAACTACTTTTAAAGAAGTGTAGGCGTGTTCCATTAACAAGATTTCACGGACAAAGCAAGTCTATCATTTGTTTTTTAGACTTGCTACGAAAACTTCCATTGAAGTTTCCTATGCCCCTGACTAACTCCACTAATTCAACAAAAATCGGTTGAAGTCGTTGCGGGTCGTCACGGACAAAGTCACCCTATAGTGGTTGTTTAGATGACTAGGAAAACTCCTATTCAAGCTCTCTTTGTCCCTGACTAACTCCATTAAGCCAATAAAAAGCTAGCAAGAATTTTTTCCATAGCTAGCCTTTCTTTTGCTTCTATATTCTATCGGAATTGAGAAGGTAATTCAAGGACAAAACCTCTGAAAATGGCTTACATTTCTTCCTTTAGTTTTGGTTTAAGAGGGGAGCCGACCTAAGTTTTAAAAAACTTGCTTGGCTACGAAAAGCACTAGAGTGCCTTTTCTACCCCTCTTACTTGCTCAGACCAGTCGCCATTATCGGCCGACTGCTCTTCCCGTCGTATGCCTGGGAGCCAATCTAGGTTCTAAAGAACTTGCTCTAGCTAGGACAAGTACTAGAGCGCCTTGTCTGCACCTCTTACTTGCTCAGAAAGCGGGACAGAAATCGTGATTTCAACGAAATCAATTTTGTCGTCCCGCCTCCGCACAGTTGATTAGGATGGCCGCTATCACTTGCTTAGCAAGGGATAAGGACCTCCAATCAACCACTGCGTCAATGTGTCTGATGTTGAAAAAGTAACGAGGCTGGGGCTTTTTATACGTAATCTCCCAAGATTACACATTTTTGTGAGTGAGGGTAAAGTCATCATAGGTGCCTTGTCCCAACCTCTTCGTCTTTCTCACTTTCGCTTGGATTTTAAAAATCCGTAGCCTGGGGCCACGAATTTTTCTTTATTCTTTGTCAGCTTCCGCTTCTTCAAGAGGGCTGAGGATAACCTTAACCTTAGTCACTCGGCCTTCCTTGACCTTGTCATTGATGATTTCTAGATGGTGTTGACCGCTGTCCACTTGGAAGCTTTCTTTTTCTTCTTGCGATGGAATATTGCCAACCCCTGTCAAATAGTAACCAGCAATGGTATCGACGTCATCACTCTCTAGTTCGGTTTCAAAGTATTCGTTGAAATCGTTGAGGGTCATGGTACCAAGAACGATATAGGTATCCTGGTCAATTTCTCGAACCTCAACTTCTGCCTGATCGGTTTCGTCGTCAATTTCACCAACGATTTCTTCCAGCAGGTCTTCAAGGGTAACCAGACCAGCAACCCCACCGTATTCATCCAAGAGGATGGCCATCTGATTTTGCGTGCGACGCAAGTCCTTGAGCAAGTCATCAATAAAGATGGTTTCAGGCACAAAGAGGGGCTCCTGTAAAATACGACGGAGGTTGAGATTCTCAAAGCCATTTTCAAAACCAGCAGCTAGGAGCTTTTTGGTGTGAATGAGACCGATGACCTTATCCTTGTCATCATCGTAGACTGGAATTCTTGAAAAGTTCTTCTTAAGAATCTCTTTGATAATTTCTTGGGGATCATCATTGATGTCCACCATAAAGGCATCAGTTCGGTGAACCATGACCTCACGGGCCATCAGCTCATCCAAGGAGAAAATCCCTTGAAGCATTTCAATTTCATCCTGCTCAAGTGTTTCCTCGCTATTGGTCAACATATATTCAATTTCATCACGAGTCATTTTCTCATCAGCATCGTCAAAAGTCATGGGCGTAATGCGACTGAGGAGGTTGGTTGAGGCCGACAGGAACCAGACAAAGGGGCTGACCACCTTACCCAAGCCAACAATGACTGGTGCTGAGTAGATGGCAAAATTGTCCTTGAGATTCATGGCAATCCGTTTAGGGTAAAGCTCGCCTAAAACAATGGCAATGTAGGTCAGGAAAATCAGGGAAATGATACTACCAGCTGTTTGAGCCGTGGCTGAATTGCCAAACCAGCCAGCGATGACCTTGCCCAAGGAAGCCGATAAACTAGCCCCCTGTAAGAGGGAAATGAAGGTGATTCCAACCTGAATGGTGGACAGAAAATTATTAGGCTTGTCCAATACCTTGACCAGACGAATATATTTTTTATCGCCCTCCTCGGCCTTCTGTTCAACACGGGACCGATTCAGGGACACCATGGACATCTCAGATGCCGCAAAAAAGGCATTCAAACAAGTGAGGACGACAAGTAAAAGCATTTGAAACAGCAAATTCTGACTGCTCGGGTCTTCCATTTAATTCTTTCTCCTAAAAATGTAGATTGCCCCTATTATAGCATATTTTCAAGAGGCGTGACAAAAGTTCGCCTGAGAAATATGGCCTTTATCAGGGGGGCATCTATCCTGCTCTACCTTTGAAGAGGAAAATGCTACTTCCCAAATTGCAGAACCTAGTTCTCGTTTTTGGCCCAAACCACCTGATAACTCTAAACTCAGCTTGGCCAATCTGGCCTGCTTCATTAAGAACTATAGAAAAACTGCACCTAGTCTGACAATTTAGCAAAATATTATCCAGCCCCACAAGCCCCAGTCTTTCCCCGATGACAGTTTGCTTTCTCAGGGAGGGGACTTGCTTTAGAAATTAGCTCAGACCCCAAGCGCTTTTGCTAATCGCCAACGCAAAGTGCGGAAGAGTTTCCGCTTTAATCAATCCAAACGATGACTAATCGGCTTTTCAACCTCTTTGCCCAGCGAGACTGGGAGGAAGCAGCCAAATTTTGTCAGGCTAAAGATAAGGATTTATCACCTTATTTGTAAGACCCCCTTTCTCAAATTTTCGGCTCTTAATTTTTCCGAAAAAGCGTGCTACAATGGAGCTAAATTTTCGTCGACAATGACCCAAAAAAATTGGAGGTTGCTATGTCAGTTATTTCAATGGAAAATGTCAGTCTACAAAGACAGGGAAAAACCTTGCTCAAGGACATCAACTGGACGGTTGAAAAGGGGCAGACCTGGGCCATCTTGGGCCTCAATGGGGCTGGGAAAACCACCCTACTCAAGCTCATCATGGCTGAACTTTATCCCAGCCAAGGCCATATCACGATTTTGGGAACCAAGTTTGGTCAGGGGGACATCACTGAGCTTCGTAAGCGCATCGGCATTGTCTCTGGTTTCATCACCGATCGGCTCTCCCTCCAGATGGTTGCCGAGCGGGCAGTCCTAACTGGTAAGTATAAGTCCTCCATTCTCTATAAAGATTATGGAGACAAGGAACTGGCTCAAGCGCGAGACATGTTGACTAGCCTAGGTGGGGAGGCTCTGATTGGTCGCAGGCTCTACAGCCTCTCTCAAGGGGAACGCCAGCTGATCATGATTGCCCGCTGTCTCATGGAAGAGCCTGACATTATTATTCTTGACGAAGCGACCGTGGGCCTCGACCTCTTTGCTAGGGAAAAATTATTGAAACAGGTGGACCGCATCACCGATCTTCCTCACGCCCCTCACGTTCTCTTTGTGACCCACCATGCCGAAGAAATCACGCGCAAGATGGACCACGTCCTCCTTCTCAAAAAAGGCCAAATCATAGCCCAGGGTAAAAAAGAGGACATTATCACCGTACCAACCTTGACAAAATTCTTTGACAATAGGGTTTCCATCATTCCCATTGATGACCACCGCTTTTTTATTAAGCCGGAATTGGAGTAAAAAAGCCTTTAGCAGGCTCAGATTGAAGACAAACCCTCAATTTTCGAGAGTTTGTCTTTTCTTATTTCTAAAATAGATTTATAAAACCAAGAATCCGTCCTAATTGGGTAAAATAAATAGGCCTTTCCAGCCATCATCTTAACTAATCTTTTGAGATTTAAACACGCAAAAGTCAGCCCAACCTTTGCCTCCATTTTGGACTTGCCTTTTTCTCTAGTATATCTCATATTGTGGTATTCTTTAGCAGAACCAAAGACCCTTCTCAATACTTTCTTTTCGTGTCTGATAGCGTTGTTTCATGCCTATTTGGTGACGACTATCTTCACAGGTTTCTAGATAATTTTGCCAAATAGGACGAGTAATGAGACGTTGGTGAGTCTTGCTTTGTGTACAAATACTTAATAAAGGGCATTGTTCACAAACTTTAGGGGCACTCTTATATTCTTGGTAGCCACTCCTATTCGTTGTGCTGTAAGCTAGAACCTGGTTTTGCGGACAGAGATAACAGTCATAATACTCATCGTAAACAAAATCCTTTGGACGTCACTTATCTTTCTGGCCCTTGGGCCTCATGTAAGGGAATACTGGAGTAATGTGCTGAGCTAGTAAAAATTTAGCTATCTTTGGATTCTTGTAACCTGAATCAGCGATAATAGAGTCTGGATGAAAGGCTTTAATGTTATCGAAAAGTCCTTTAAAGGCCTGGCTATCATGAGTATTTCCAGCTTGCACGGTATAACCTAATACCCAACCATACTTATCACAACCCGCTTGGATATTGTAGGCAAAAACCTCCTTATGGTCACCTTTATGAAACCAACCACTCTCTGAATCAGTTTTCGACACTTTCTTATTTTGGAGCTTTTTCCCATGCTTTTTCCTGTCTTGGTCAATTTCCTTATCTAATTGTTCTGACATGAATTTAGCTTGGACAGCCACCTCTGGGTTAACATACTTGTGGCTGTTAGCCGCTGCCTTGATAGGAGTGCCGTCTATGAAGATTTCGCTCGTATCAATAAGGCCTTGACCTAGACAGGCTTGAAGGATAGGAGCAAAAATTTCTTCGATAAGCCCAACTTGCGCAAAACGACGGGAATAGTTCTTGCCATAAGTCGTGAAGTGAGGGACTTTATCATCCAAACCTAATTCCAAAAACCAGCGATAAGCGATATTAACGTCAATTTCTTTGATGGTTTGACGCATAGAACGGATACCAAATAGGGTCTGGATGAGAGGAATTTTGACCAATAAAACGGGATCTAAACTAGGACGTCCTGTTTCTTGACTATAGGTCGTCTCGACTTTGTCATAGATAAAAGAGAAATCAATTGTTTCATCAATTTGACGTAGTAAATGATCCTCAGGAACAAGTTCATCTAGAGACAGCAAGGTCTATTCACCACGTTTGTAGTTGGGGGTTTCTTTGTGAAACATAGAGACAACCTCCGATTATTCTTACATCTATTATAAAACTTTGATAGCTAAAAAAGACATTAGAAAATCAATTTCTAACGACTTTGTCTTCAGTCTGAGGCACACTCGTGCTTGCCGTTAAATTTCAAAAGTTTTTAACTTTTAGAAATTTTTTTCTTACGACACAAAAAGGACAAAGTCGACCTTACTTTGTCCTTTGAGTTAGTATAGAATATAGCTAGTGCGCTATAGCGACTAGCGTAGGCTTTCAGCTAGCTCTGCTAGCTAGAAAGGCTTTATATTCTTACATCATCCCACCCATCATGCTAGGATCCATGGCTGGAGCTGCGGGTGCTTTTTCTTCTGGATGGTCGGCAACGACGGCTTCGGTTGTCAAAATCAAGCTGGCAACAGAGGCGGCATTTTGCAGGGCTGAACGGCTGACCTTAACGGGGTCAATGATCCCAGCTTCAACCATGTCTACCCAGCTACCGTCAGCAGCGTTAAACCCTGTGCCTGCTTGGCTGGCTTTGAGTTTTTCAATGATAACTGAACCTTCATAACCAGCATTGCGAGCGATTTGGCGAACAGGTTCTTCCAAAGCACGAAGGACGATGTTGCGACCGGTTGCTTGGTCACCATCCAAGTCAAGGGCAGCAACCTTTTCAATGACATTAACCAGAGCGGTACCACCACCGGCAACGATACCTTCTTCAACAGCGGCACGAGTCGCATTGAGGGCATCTTCAATACGGAGTTTCATTTCCTTGAGTTCGGTTTCGGTTGCAGCACCTACCTTGATGACAGCAACACCACCAGACAATTTAGCTAGGCGTTCTTGCAATTTTTCACGGTCAAATTCTGATGTGGTGCTTTCCAATTGCGACTTGATGACAGCGACACGTTCAGCGATGGTATCAGCTGACCCAGCACCTTCAACGATAACGGTTGAATCTTTATCAATAGTAATCTTAGCAGCTTGACCGAGGGAAGCAATTGTCGCATCTTTCAATTCCAAACCAAGATCTTCGGTAATCACGGTACCACCAGTTAGAATAGCAATATCTTCCAACATAGCCTTGCGACGGTCACCAAAGCCAGGAGCCTTGACGGCTACGACATTGAAGGTACCACGAATCTTGTTGAGAACAAGGGTTGGAAGGGCTTCACCAGCAACGTCATCAGCAATAATCAAGAGTGGACGGCTGGTCTTAAGCACTTCTTCCAAGAGAGGGAGGACATCTTGAATATTAGAAATCTTCTTATCTGTAATCAAGATGTAAGGATTGTCTAGGTCTGCGACCATCTTTTCATTGTCGGTCACCATGTATTGAGAAAGGTAGCCACGGTCGAATTGCATCCCTTCGACAACATCCAATTCAGTTGCCATACCACGGGATTCTTCGATAGTAATAACCCCATCATTACCAACCTTTTCCATGGCTTCAGAGATGTATTCACCGACCTTTTCGGAGCGAGAAGATACGGCAGCGACCTGAGCAATGGCTTCCTTATTAGCAACGGGTTGAGCGATAGCCTTGAGTTCATCAACAGCTGTTGAAACTGCTCTTTCGATTCCCCGACGGATGCCGATTGGGTTGGCACCGGCTGTGACATTCTTCAAACCTTCGCGGACAATGGCTTGGGTCAAGACGGTTGCGGTTGTGGTACCGTCACCAGCGATATCATTGGTTTTAGAAGCAACTTCTGAAACCAGTTTGGCTCCCATATTTTCAAAGTGGTCTTCCAATTCGATTTCCTTGGCGATAGTGACCCCATCGTTGGTAATCAATGGAGAGCCAAAGGATTTTTCCAAAACAACATTACGACCTTTAGGGCCAAGCGTTACCTTGACCGTATCTGCTAAAACATCAACCCCACGCACCATGGCAGAGCGGGCATCTGCTGAGAATTTAATATCTTTTGCCATTTATCTATACCTATCTTTCTTATCTATTGTAATTTTACTTAGCTTGTCAAAGTGGCCAGAAGCTCAGTTCGAGCCTTTATCTCTTGACCCAAAAGCAAGCTAAGGAAAGTTCCCTTCGAGCAAGCCTAACCAAATCAGCTGAGCTAAAAATTTCTCGTCAGCCAGCAAGAGAGGGCTGGCTTTTTTTTATTAGAGACTTTGCGGCCTTATACTCTTTGAAAATCAAAATTTACTGTCGTTAACTCACCTTGCCGTACTCCAGTACTGTCTTCGGTTCGTTGCCTCGGTTAATTTTGATTTTCATTGAGTATTAGCCAAGAATCGCTAAAATATCAGCTTCACGGACGATAGAAACTTTATCGTTTCCATCTTTGACATCCAGACCTGCGCCATTTTCGATCAGAACCTTGTCCCCTTGAGCTACGCTTGGGGCAATCAAATCCCCATGCAGGGTCCTTGAACCAGGGCCAACGGCCAAAACAGTCGCCGTTTTAGTAGCTTCGTGGGAAGCACCCGCCAAAACGAAACCGCTAGCTGTGGTCTCTTCTACTTCTTCAAATTTTACAACAATCCGATCACCTAATGGTTTTAACATTGTCTTACCTCCAAAAGATTTTTTAGCGCTCTAATCGTCCGAGTGCTAACTACAGTTACTATTCTATCATTTGGTCAAAATTAGTCAAGAAAAAAACTCTACCTCAGGTAAAGTTTTTGATTTTCATTGAGACTAGAGAGGTCCTGCAGACTCTAGGGTTTGGTCATTAAGAATCGCTAAACGGAGTGGCCAACAAATCGACAGTAGCCTCTTCAAGCTTGGAGAATCTCTTCCTCCAAAACCTTGGCAATACCATCGTGATTATTGTCCAAGGTAACCCTGCCGATTCGCTCCTGCAGGGCCTGAGGGGCATTACCCATGAGGATGCCCTGCCCAACGGTTTCCAGCATCTCCAAATCATTGTAGTTATCGCCAAAGGCCAGGGTCTCAGCTATTGGGACACGATAGTAGTCGGCTAAGGTCTTGACAGCCTGACCTTTGTCAATCCCTGTCGCCATAACTTCAATCAGATGAGGAAGGGACTTGGCAATGGACAGGTCAGGATAGGACTGCTTGAGTTTTTCTAGGATGACATCGGACTTGGCTGGCGGGCACATGACCAGAACCTTGTGAGCCTCTTTGAGATCAGCAAGGTCTTGTAAATCCACCATTTGCGACTCTAAGCCGACCACCACTTCTTCATTGTGGACCAAATCATGGGCCTGCTGGGAAGAGTACCAGTCCTTGTAGCTATAGATATTCCAAGCCAAATCCTGACCCAATTCTTCTACGAGGCGACAAACTGAGAGAACCTCGGGCATGGCCATGACCTTACTATCAACAATCGTGCCATCCTGGGCTTGAATCAGGGCCCCGTTGTAGGCAATCAGGGGGCTGGGAATTCCAATGCTATCAATAATGGGGCGAATAGCCTCAGGCATGCGGGCAGACACCGGTACAAAATAGATTCCCTTATCTACGCAGGCCTTGATGGCCTTGGCTGTTACCGGAGTTACCTGATGATTCTGGTTGAGAAGCGTTCCATCAATGTCGCTGAAAATAATTTGCATGTCCTTGCCTCCTTGGCCTAATTTACCTCCATTATAACATTTTCTGGCTAGGGCTTGGCCAACATTTCAAACAAAAAACGCCTGAGCATGGACGAACTCAGGCGATAATTAAGCACGCGAACGATTGTGGGAAGTTACTTTTGGTTCACGTTGGACAAAGAAAAATAGGGGTATTAGAAAGGGAGTTCTTCTTCTTCAAGAACTAAATCGGTCAGGTCGCTGGCCCCCTGATTCTCCCGCAAGGCACGCTGGGCTCGACTTTCTAGCAGTTGGAAGGACTGGGCTAGAACTTCGGTCACATAGCGAGTCTGACCATCCTTTTCGTAATGGCGGGTCCGAATTTCGCCATCAAGGGAAACCAGACTCCCCTTACCTGCATAAGAGACCAGGCTTTCAGCCAACTTGCCCCAGAAGACAACATTGACAAAGTCGGCCTGACGCTCGCCATCCTGAGATTTAAAACGGCGATTGACAGCTAGGGTAACGTGAGTGACCGATTTATCCGAAGGGGTCTTAACCATCTCGGGAGCCGCCGTCAAACGACCGATAAGAATGACTTTGTTATACATATCTTCACCTCCTTACTTTTCTATTCGTAAAAGGAGGCAGAAAAAAAGAGGAAAAATAAGATTTTCCTCATCTCACTGTCTGGAGTTATTTTGAAGAATGCAATTAGCATCCAAATCGTCACTACATTGTAGATTTAATTACGAAAAAAGTTTTCGCAGAGATAAAGTGTATCTTGCCCCAATACTACTTTGCGATACATAAAAGGTGAAGATGCTGTAATATAGTCAGAAAAATAATCTGTAATTGCTGAGAGTGTGGTATCTAATATCACTTCTTCGATTGGCCGATCCCAGTACTCCTCTATTTTCTTAGTATTTTTTTCTATTGCTTTGTCTTTCAGATAGTAACCTAAGTCTATTTTACCAGCATCCATTTCAACAAAAGGTCCAACTCCTAATAATTCTCTGTCAAAAACTTCAAAGAGAAGAACCAAGCCTCGCTTAGTAAGTGGCTGAATATCTTCAAGGTGACTATTTTTATCATAAACAATAATAACGACCTGGCTTTCAGTTCCTAAATGTACTTCAAGCATATTTTTTAAATCTTCTAAATCTAACTGGCTATAGTTTCGTAGTTCAATAGTTGCACCATGTAATCTTAACATTAAGAACTTGGCTAACATCGTTTTATTGACCAACGTAGAGCAAAGTGCTACGTTCTCCTCCAGTATGGAAAAGAATTCCTTTTGATTATCTGAAATCGCAAATGAATATTGGAGATGCTGGCTAATTTTTTGATTTAGCTGATTATTCTTTACTAATTCATCCAGCCCTTTCGTAGTTTTCAAAGTGAGAAATGGTTTTTGTTTTTGCGCATATTTCTCTGAAAAATAATAGGTGCTTTGCTTATGGTTGACTGTTAAAAATGGATTTAAAAGCATATTTTCTATCCTTCCTTTTATCCAAATAATATTCCATAGATACAATATTCCGTGTCACTGTTTTGAATTCCAATTTGTTTTTCAACCTCTTCAGGAAAGAGACCACAAACAGGAAGTGACTTTTTATTGAGGTGGCTAGAAACGAGTTGCAGATTTTGTCCGACATGTCCTGCTTCGAAGAAGGCTAAACGCTCAGACAACTCACCGTATTTCTTAAATGATTCCTTAAAGTCAACTACCATGAATACAGCAAAACTAAGTTTTCCTGTTGAGTTACTAAGTGCATCTAGTTTGTAAAGAGTCATCGGGAAGAGATTATCCCATATCATCTCTTTTTTATTTTCTACTTTGACTAATTTTTTCAACTGAGGACTGATGTAATAAACCCCTGTTTCAACTCCCTCAACATCTTTGACAAAAATATAGAGTTTTACTGGAAATAGCGCACCTCCTGAAGGATAATTTCTTAGGATTAAATCCTCCCCATGATATACCCTTTTTCGTGGATTTGGGCCGACAGCGATTGTCAATAACTCAAATAATTCTTCGCGATTCCATTTCCCCTCAAAAGAGTTTAAAAGGGTTGACCGTCGATTCTCAAATAATTTTCGAATTGGATCCTCTTTAACATCTTCTTGGTAGTAATCATATTGTTTCCTATTATCAAAGTCTGTAATATTATCTTTTGGAAATTGATAATCTTGTTTTGGACTATTGTTCATAAACCAATTAATACGATTAGTCGCAAATTTCTTTCGACGATTTTTTAATTGCTCATAATCAAAATTAGGAGTGTAATACATTTCTTCATTTAACAATACTTTTTTCATTTATACTCCTTTCCGGGAAGTTGCCGTTGATGTTTTCGTGTGATAGTATCCATAGATGGCACATTCATATTCAATAGGGATGCCAAGGCGGTTTGCAAACATGTGCATCTGAGAAAAGAGAACTGACCGCATCATTTTCTTGCCTCTAAGTTGATAGACTTCCTCCAAATATTCAATTAAATTTGTAATAAATGAATCCCTCATTTCTGGTTTAATGAATGAGAAGACTGTCTTAATTTTTTCTTCTTTCCCTTCAAATGAATGTTCTATGGAAGTGATCATGTCCGCAATATAACTTTCATTCTTCAAGTCATACAATTTGTTCCAATAAGAGAAACAATTAGCATAAAATTGTTCAAAGTCAAAATCAATTTTCTTATCTGTAATAGCTGTCTTTACTTGCTCATAAGTATAGATGTAAAAAAGCATTCGAATCATCACGTGACAATTCATACAACCTTCCAACATAGTAGATACTAATTGGCTAGAATGATAGAAAACAGACTCTGCTTTCTCTATTACCTCATAGCCTCCGTATCGCTCATTTTCTCGAACATACGGTATTGAGACAATAGAATTATTGTTATACCAAGGCAAATTTTTCAACGGAATTTTTTCCCCATCTAACTTATGTCCCTTATAGTATTGCTCTTTTGTTAATGTTACATTTACATTAGAACTAGAGAGTTCTGAGTCTAATAAATCCGATAGGATTTTGTAATAATCTTTATTGGAAGATTCTGCAGTCTTTATCCGAAAGCGAATATGGGGTCCACCTTCCCAATAGCGAATGAAGAAAAAGCATGTAAGCCCTTCTTTGGATGCCCAATTATTTAGAGTGCAGATAATACTGTCGTGGTGCATCAGATTATGACAAAAAATATGGTAGGATAACCACTTTTCAATTTCTTTCATGTTTTGTTATGGGAAGGGATGGGGATATGGGTTGACTAGTCTCACTTCCTCAAGACCTCTCCTACTCCTTTCTTGATTGATACGACTCATAGAAACTCGTTCATTTTGTACTCCAAAAGTTATAGGGAGTAACCCTGGCACAATTACTTTCACAGTATAGATGCTAAGTTCTTCCATTTCTTTTGAAGTCAAATTGACCACGTAAATATCTTCATATTTTTTTAGTACTCGTTGAATCAATACTCGCAAGTATGACTTTGTATTATTTTCTTGAATATATTTTTGTGGTGATAAGTCGGTTACATGAGATGCCTCTAAAAAATCGAATGCTGTTTTGTTCTGATTACTAGAATAGTAATTCACATGATCTTCCATTTCAGTAACTTCGGTAGGAACCTTCATTCCAAATTCGGCATTGATATTATCGTGAATTTTAATTCCAACTAACGCCTCTAACAGTGCTGATTCTGCTGCCTTGTGGGGGAGAGGATTACTTCCTGCTGCTGTGTAGGCATACATCTTATGGTCTTTCAAACTTCTTACCAAAGCCCAAAAGGAAGGAACGCCTAACTCCATTGAAATATCAAAAACTCTGACATCAAAGCCATCTTGTTGAGCACAACGAATTGTCTTCAGAGTATCCTCAGACAAGCCCAGAGATTCTATTGTTACCTCTTCGACTGGGATTCGTCCATACCAAGTTGTTAAAAAGTTATCTCTCTCAATTAGTTCCAAAATCCCATACAGAATCGCTTCCTCAAAGGTTCCTCCTAAAGCAACACCATTCGAACTATCATAAATAAAGCGATGTTGCTTCTTTTTATCTCTAAAGAAAGAATCGCCATATACTGCTAATTGTTCAGGAATCAATACCGTTTTCTTCTTTTTCAAAGACTCTGCCTCTGTCCAATAGATTTCCAAATTATTTCGATAAGGCATAAATGGATTTTTATCAGAGGAAGGTAGTATAAATTTCTCAGGATGAACAGCATCTGGTAAATCTGAAAACTTCCCATATATATCCTTGGTTTTGTATGGATAATACAGGGAGGAGTACCTCTCAATGGCTTCTAACTGAGCAATGTTGGTCGAATCTTGAAATGATGAAGAACGACCATAACCACACTCTATGTATTTATCTGTTACAGCATATTCAATCCCTACACCTGGAAAATAATCTGAATCCAAATCAAAGAATTTACGATAGGCCACTGTTGTATCCAAAAAATATTGTGCATTCTTGGATAAGTCTCCAATAGTTTTTGCTCGAAAGCCAGTTGACCTCTCAATATCTTTTTTTGCCAATAGCTGATTAAATCCTAACTGACTTCTTGTATGAGCACTTCTCCTCTTTTTAATATGAAAATAAGATGCTTTTTGTTGTTCTAAATCTAATGTCCCAACCTGTCCTGTCTTAAAAACAAGTTGGTCTAGGAGAGCTTTTGCCGAGTTTTTTGCTGATTCACTATTCTGGTATTTTGCTGAAAACATACTGGTCAGTAAATTTTTTGTTTTAGCCTCTTGATATAAAGTAACGGTGTATAAAAAGTCCTCAAGAAAGCCCTCTTCCTTTGTGAAGAAAAAGATACGGTCCACCACCAAGATAGCGTACTTCCTTCCACCTTCCAAAATCTGCAAATGGTTCTCATCAAAAAATGAATCATTGGTAATTAATTTCGTTTTCATGTACTACCTCACAATAAATGTCTTTCCCTTTGAGAAAATTCAATTTTACGTACATCCCTTTTCTTTCAGGAGGCTGTTCAAAATTTACTAGCACTTTCATCCCTCGCTCTCTCAAATAGGAGCATAATAGTTGAGCAGCTAATACTTTTATTATTGATTTACCGCTTGTTGAATCAATCCCATCTGAAAAAGTAGAAGTTTCAATTTGATTTAACTCTTGACTAACTGCCATTACTTGGTCAAAAATTTTTGACATGTTTTGGGCAAAGAATTCAACTATTTTTTTACAGTCATTTTTATCTAATGTAGGAATCTCAACAAGGTTTTCTACATTCACTAGCTCAAAATGAAGAGATGGAAATTTTACATTTTGAGATTTCACTGAATAGATGAGATTTTGATTATTTGTTTTATGTGGTTTTACTTCCGCATTTTTTGAGGCAAATTTTCTATAATGAGTGCCATCGAAAAAATATTTTTCTCCATTTTCAACTAGAATATGCATTTACTATACCTTCTTCTTAAAAAGTTTTTGCATCATGGCATAACTGTCTTCCCAAGTAATGCCGTAACCTGTCTCAACTTTGTCACACACCATTTTCGTAATTTTTTGTTTGCGTAGCGGATTTACGTTTAGTAGCGGCATAACCTGATAGAGGACATCAACTGTGTATCGATAAAGTACAAAGGGAAGTGATGAATGTTGTGATAAAAATTCTTGATTAGTAAAGAAATTCTTATGGAACTCTGTTAACTGCCCCCTCTCACGCGCCTGTTGAAGGAAGCTCTCTGCATCACTCATGTTTTGGTAATACAAGTGTCCCTTTTTCAACTCATCGGTGAAAAATTGGTAAAGCTTTTCGACAAATATTTTAAAATAAGATTCTTCGTTTTCTGCTAGAAAGGTTTCAATTTTTTCATGAATGAACTTTTGTTCGTCTGAAGATAGGGAGTTAACTAACTGGTAATAACGTTCATAGTTTTCTTGCGACATTGTATCCTTTAAGTTTTTAAGTTGTAAATTAAAGAATAGAATGTTGGACTTCATTGATAGATAGCCCATTTTTAAATTATTATTAAAGAGCAGTCCTAAATTCAGAAATAGTTTTGTCAATAGAATATTTTGTTGGCTTTCACTTTTATTGAAAAAGCCAATTTTTTCTAGATAGAGAATCAGCTCCATTTTCTTCTTTTCAACAGCTAATTCTGTTTCTAAAGAACTCAGACTACTTTCTTCTGCAGCTGCCTCAATTTCTTCTAGCAATAGTGTTCCATCTGGCTGTATATCTAATTTAGCTTCCGTATTTTCAGCACTTGAAACAGTCATAATTTGTTTCTTCAATTTCGATTCTTCAATATTAACAGGTGTATAGTTTTCCAATGCTCCAGCTAAGAAACTCTCTAGTTCCTTCAAATCTGCTAGATTCTGACTGTATAATTCAATATGATGCCCTCTTTGAATAGATTTCTTTATCCAAACATTGCTCATGCTTTTCTCATTTAGCAAAGAATATATTTTACTGATTAACATATTTGAAAAAGCCAAATTGTTGATAAATACTGATAATTTATATTCCACGTTTTCCTCCTAATTCCTTAGTCATCTGTTTCAACAATCAATTCTATAATTGTATCTGTTTCTGTATTAATACATTCCGGTAAAATTTCTTCAATTAAAATCTTATCCTTCTTTTTCAACAAACCAGCAAAAGCCTTAAAACTCAAGAAAGATTCAAAATTAATGTAGAGTGGTTTCGTTTTTAACAATTCTGAATCTTGATCGTAGCTTTCAAAAAAATCTTTGATAAAGAAAGATAACGGTAACCCTTCTTGTTCAAAATATTCAACTACTTCTAGCCATTTTCTACCCATTGAACTATCTTTATCAAGAATCGCATGTAGGGCCTTACAAGTGAGGTACCATTTTTTTCTAGATAAAATCAAAGTTGTATTTTCAAAGCAAAGTCTAGGTAATACTACCTTTTCTTGCGAACTTTCTTCTAGCTTTTGTCTTAATAACAGTTCCCCAAAATCAAAATAAATGGAATCATTAAGAGTAATAGAATTAAACACTGCGACTAACGATGGAAGCGCAACAGTAATCAAACTACCTAAGAAATGCGGATACACAATATTTCCTGTTGTCTTCTCAAATACTTCAATCTCTTTTGATTCTGTTGAAAGTCTAAAGCCCAAGTCTAACCACGTCAACTGTTTAGGACTTGTCAAAGTCAAGTCTCCCAACGGCAAATGCAAGGTTTTATCCGTACTTTCTCGAATATTTGCATTAAAGCCAAACGTCATCGGAATGTCCACTAACTCTCCATCTAGTCCATAAGGCTCCATTTCTGTCGGAAGATAATGATTGAACCTTCTGCGATAGACTCCATAGCCTTTATAGATATGGTTGAAAACAATTTTATTTTCTGGACTCACTTGTAAAAAGTAACCACGGGACTTATGGGTCTGACCTACTAGGTTTTCTAATTGCGTCGTAGAATCTTTTAATAATTCATGTGAAATTAAGAGATCCGAACCATCTCCCAAATCTTGTACTAATAATTGCTGCACTATACTCTTCTTTAATTTCAAGAGCCGGTTGTCAATTTGATAGTCGTAGGAAGTCCCTAAGTATCCAAAAGATTCCATCCAATAGCCATCCCTTTGAAAAAGTGTTGCTGCCAAATCTCGTAAAAATTTACTTACTTCTCTCGCATTTTGAGGAATAAACTCTCCCCCGTAATTTGTTTTGAGCATTTCATAAGCTAGATATTTACTGCGAGTTGAAATATCAAAAATAGAAATAAATTTTGATAAGTCTTCAATAATCCTCTGGTTTTCTTTTACAACTTTGGCCTGTTCTTCCAAATAAGTGCCATTTTGCGATGTAACCGCATCAATTGAAACGTAAGTAGACTTATTAAAACCTTCTATACCGTAAGTTTGAACAATATTGTGAATTTCTTCCGTCAATTGATCATAAGCCGTCCAAGAAAATACTTCATTTTCTAGGGCAACTGCTTTTTCTAATATTGCAATCTCATCTGAGAATAATTCCGAGGAAACCTCTTTTAATTTTTCAAGCAGGGCTTTTGAAATACTTTGCTTTCCGACAATATTAATCTGTTCTGCTGGAAGTAATACACTGTTTTCCAACAATTTTGGTAGATATTCCTCTTGAGAATTTTGTGACAAGTATTTCAGAAGAGTGCGCCCTGTTAACACTTTTTGGCCCTTAAATAGAGTTAGAATCCCATTTAAACTCTCATTTTCAGAAAGAGTAACTAATTCTTGGCGGTTACGATAGAGACTTTTCCCTGCCACATCATTAAATACCGTAATATAATATTTCCCATCTTTATGGATAAGAGTCTCATTTAGTTTAAATGTTAAGTTTGGCTGATAATTTGGATTTAGATAAATCCGATCAAATAGTTTTAAAATAATAGAAGAATTCACCGACATAACGATGTTTTTCTTTAAATCAAACGGCTCTCGTCCGTATACACCAGTTGTCCCCAATAAACCTAGTGGACTTGTTTTAGTAGCGATGCGAGTATAGTAGTTATACAAAAAAACATCCATTTGACGTTGCTTTTTATTGTGTTTTTCAACATCTGTTTTAAGTAATTTTTTTATTTTTTGATAAAGAGTTTGGTCAATCATTTTCGTATTTTTAACAAAATCAGGATGTTTAGATAAACCTGCCATGATTAACTGTTTCTCATTTAGATACTGTTGATGAACCAGCTTTTCAACCTTGTCTTCATTCTCGACAATTTGTCTTTGATATTCAAAATAAGAATCAAAGATAGTGGTCAGTTTAGACGGAAGCAGTGAGGATATTTTATGATATTTATTGGCTAACTCACCGCGATTATTGTAAAAATCATGTGAAAATTTAAGTAGTTGTTGTTTATTTTTGCTTTCTGGAAAATCTTGAATCACCTGATTTAGTTCTTCGATTCCAGTTTCATGGGTCGATTCTAACTGTTCCACTAAATGAGAGTATTCAAACTGATAAGTGCGTAACGTTTGAAAACCCTCTTTTTGGAAAATCTTAGAAAATTCTCTATTTGGAAAGTTTGTTTTTCTATAATAGATATTTTTAACCATTGATTCGTTCATTCTCCTTTTCAATCAATAACATCATCACATACCAACCTCTTAGCAAGGTAGCTTTTGGAGTCTCAAATTCCTGTGAATGGATAGCATGCCCTTCGTTATATGCACCAATAAAGAAATAACATGTCTCTGTATCCAGCTCCTTACCATAAAATGAAAAGTCATCACAAGAAAATAAGAAGGGAGTCTCCAGCACCTTTATGACTTTACTTTGGGACAATTTTCGATAAACCCAGCTGTAGAGCTTTGCATCATTGTGTAGCACAGGATAGTTCATAATGACTTCATTTTGATAATCAACATTCAACTGTTTCAAAAATGTTTGCTGCTTAAGCTTGCACTTTTCAGCAGTTTTTCCTCTAAAAGTAATATTAAAAGATAGTTCTGTTGGAGATACATTGTGAGAACCATTGGAAGAAAAATTTGTAATTTTGCAATGAAAATCCGGTTCATTCAATTTCTCTGACAATAAAACCAACTTAGCAAATAGATTTGCTGCTCTTTCTCCTTGATGGCTTACATGTCCACTATCCTTTAATAAGAGTTTTAAATGGCAACTCAACCCCGCTGCTAGAACATCTCCCTTTTTAATTGACACATAATTAGAATATAAATCTGGTGTGACATGGAGAGCATAAATTTTTGATACTGAGATCTTACTTTCTTTCAGAAATTTACAAACTTCTTTTGCGCCACCGTACTTTTCCTCACTAGCCTGAAAGATGAACAGAACATTTAATTTTGGTTTGTTTTTGGCTACATAGGTTGCAAGTTCTAATTGAATGCTGGTGTGGGCATCGTGCCCACACCCATGGTAGTAGATTTGAGTACTCTCGTTAATTTCTACAGCATCCAATTCTGAACGAAAGGCTAGATCATAGTGATTATCTTGCCCTTCTCGACCTCTATATTGATAAATCAATCCTAATTTTCCTTCAGAAATTTTTTCAAGATTAGCTTTACGTAAAATCTCTTTTACATAATTTTTTGTTTTTTCCTCAGAAAAACCTGGCTCTGGCTGATGATGCAAGCACTCATAGTGGGCAAATAACTGATTTGCAGCAAGTCTACTCATTACTCTCTCCTATTTATTTATTTGTAAAAATTTATTTACAATGACTGTCACAAGTCCAGCAATAAAAACATAAAGCGTAATCACTAGAAAAGCTTGTAAGAACTTTTCAGCAGTTTTATGTAAAAGCACCTCATTGTAATAATAACCAGGGAAGAATTTTTGGATTGTTACGATGATGTCTGGCATTTTCATTGCACTCATGATATTTGGTGTAATATTCAACATCATAAAGGCGAAAAAGATTGGCATGGAAGCAGAAGCCAGCGTTTCGTCATTAAAGATCGTTCCCAACAGAAAACCAATTACAATATAATAAAAACCAAAATAGAGTAATAAACTAGCAATAGAAAGATAAGAACCCGTTACTTTTAGATTCCCCGCTAAAACCCCTGCCAAGGTTATGAAGAATAAAATCAAAATATTTAAAATGGTTTGCGCCAATACACTATCGAACATATAGTGTGCGTAAGAATATGGAGAGATTTTATCCATGATACGGAAATACCCTTTTTCTTTTGAAACTTTTTGACTAAAGGTATTCAAGCCACTTCCCGCAATTCCAAACATAGCTGAAAACAAAGCAATCATCCCACTATCTTCTGTATTTACGTAGTTCAGTTGCTTGATAAAAAAAACGTAAAATGCTACCGGAAATAAAATAGTAAAAATAACAAAACGCTTATTTTGTAGGCTATTTTTTATCTGTTGTACAATTGAAATCATTATTTTTCTCCTTCTACAAATGAAATACGTTTGAAAATATCAACGACTTGCTTACGACGTTTGAAGCTTTCTGAATTAATAATTCCATTCTCTGCAATCAATTCTTGAGTGTGGAAAGTATTTACAACCATGCTTTGACCATCCGCATAGAATAACTTTTCTTTTGGAACGTCATTTTTTATCATTTCTCTTGGAAATTCATACAGTACTTCTGCAAACATATCATCAACTAGAATGTTTTCTTCAAAAATACCTTCATTCAATAGTAAGATGTAATCTGCGAATGACTCAATTTGATACAAGTCATGCGTAATTAAGAGAATCGTCTTATCTTCAGCTTTTAATTTTTTAATTTGCTGTACAAATTTTTCCACGCTATCGTAATCCATACCTGCAGTAGGCTCATCCAAAATCAAGAGTTTAGGATCATGTAAGATAGCTAATAAAAAGGAAAGCTTCCTTTTTTGTCCACCAGAGAGTGTCCCTGCTTTCTGATTTTTTTCCTTTTCCAATCCCATATTTTCCAGTTGCTCATCAATATCAACTTTCTTATGAAAAAATGAAGCCTGTAGCTTAATTAAGTCTGAAACTGTAATATCTTTTGGGAAATAATCCTCTTGAAAGACAACTCCAACCTCTTTTTTGATATTTAGATTCGTTGCCACATGACCCCCATCTCCCTTGATAAGTCTGAGCAAGATACTGATAAAGGTTGTCTTTCCTGCACCATTTTTCCCAAGCAAAGTGTAGACTTTCCCTGTTTCTAAATCTAAATCCAGTCCTTTCAAGACATCCTTTGTTCCAAAACTCTTTCTTAAATTATCAATTTCAATTAAATTCATTTTTTTTACCTTTCTAAGTTAGAATATTAGGGGAAGGGGTGTATTGGAATTTCCTGATAGTTAGATACTTGAATCCTTCGATAATTGATGTACAGATTTTCATAACCAAAATTCATATCTTGCATCCCAGGAGCAAAAACCTTCACCTCGCATAAACCAATTTCCTTTAAACCTATCGGAGTATTTTCTACAATATAGAAATTTCCAAATTTTTGATTTGTAAACTCAAGTAGTACTGAATAGTAAGTGTCTATATCAATACTATAGTCACTCTCAACTTCAAAATCTATAATCTCTGCTTCCCTCAAGAAATCAAAGTTCTGACTTCTGTCCTCTACTGAGTAATAGATTGCATGATCAGCCACTGTAGTAACATCCTGAGGACGCATCCGATGGCCCTTTTCTTGAATATCCCCAACATCTTGATCATAGGAATAGAGTGCAAAATATAGCTCCTTTAGGGCTGAAACAATGGCTGATTTTCCAAATAAATGTGCCCCTGCTGTTGAATAAGTTGCAAATTTATTGCTATTTTGCCCACGAGCAAATGTCCAATAAATGTTCATCACTTTGCTGGAAAGTAATTGATAAATTGAAACCTCATAGCCTAAATTCTTGATCAACATCAAGTAGTAGTTTATCTCTGCATCAAAAATGCTTGCTTGATTGACCTCTTTAGGAACTCTCTTTTGATACCAATGGAATAAAAAGTAATCTCGTTCGTACATTTCAAGAAGCGAAAAGATGACAGCTTCTTTGTAACTATTCCCAACAGCATGTCCATTCGAACTCATGTTCACTAACTTTTGACTTATAGGTTTCCTCTCTGTTTTGTAAATGATAAAATCTTCAGGTATTAAAGTGGATTTCTGAGTTTGATAGTTATGAGCGGGTAACCAATGAATTTTTGTTTCTCGATTTATCTTTTCTTTTCCAAGAACAGGCAAATATTCATTTGGATTCAAGTAATCCATTGCCTCCTTACCAAGGTCATTTAAAGAGAAAAGAAAACGTTTCTGTCCCTTTGAGATTATTCCGCTATACCGCTCCATAGCTTCCAAAAACGCCTTTGCTCTGGCTTTCTTATAGCTAGTATCAATCCCAATTCCTGAAATCATCTCACTTTGAGAAAGTGGGTACTGCAATTCAACAGTTACTGCATTTTTTAAAAGGGTTGTTAATTCTCTCCTAAAAAGTCCGGTATCCTTATTATCTAGTTGAATATAACGAGAATAATCTCCTAATTTCTCCCGTAAAGAAGAAGCTTGACATTGAAGATTACTGTTAATGATGGTGTTGTCAAATCTTTTATCATTAGAAATGCAAATATCACAATTCGTAATTCTAAAGAACTGGTGCCTGGAAATTTGATAATCATCAATGACAAAGTAATCAAACAAAGGAGGTTCGGATTTAAACCGAATTAGTTGAGAAATAACATAAAGCAGCTTTTCTTCATATAAATTATTCCCATCAATCTCTACAACTTCATTTCCCTGTCCAAAAAAATCAGCTAATTTAAATTGATTACGGTGTTCCAAAAAACAGTGACTACAAATCTTATCTCTTTTATTGAAAAGAGGACTGACAAACAATTTGTGTTCTTCCCAAAAAATAATTATCCCCTCTTCAACTCTCTGGGAACGGAAATAATCTAGAGTTCCAAAATATAAGTTCACGTCTTGATAAACAATCTGCGTAGGTTGACTTATAGGGATAGTCATTACTATTTCATGTATAAATTGCTGAATATTCATTTTTCCCACTCCTTGGTAAGTACAAGCCCTAGATGTTGAGCAAGACTGTCTTGGCAATAGACAGATGCACTACCATTGCCTTGCTTATTCAAAAAATCTTCATAAGACTCTACTTTACTTCTTCCTATACCAATACTGCTATAACTTAATTTAGATTCCATCATCCCCTTAATTGCCTTAAAAATAAGTCCATCTATATTAGTATCTTCAAAACTATATATTTGTTTTTCAGGACTAAAAATCTTTAACATAAATTGTCCTTGAGAGTTGATAATATCAATTGACTCTATTAAATTTGAAAAATATATATTTTTCAAAATATTAATATCCAGAAATTGATTGGTAGTTGGTAGTTTAAATTCTGTTTTTGCAGTATCTAATACATGATAAATAGAAATTCCCTCTCTGAATTGATGAAGCATCATAAAATCATCAACTTCAATATAATATGAACCTTTTAAATAACTTAGTAATGGCAGAGTTTGTTTAAGTAGATATCTCTCTTTTTTAGATAGTGGTTTGACACTTGGAAAATATCGCTTCAATGACTTTTCGTTTTTCTTAGAAATTCTAAATATTTGTCTACCATTCTTATATGTTGAAAATTGTTCTGTTTGACCTTGATTTATTCCAAACACCTTGTCTGTGTTTACACAAATAAAGTGAATCAAATTCTCTACTGAGTGATGTTTAGGTAAAGCTATTCTTCTTTTTCTTCCAAGGTAAGATACTAACACACTGTTTTCTTGGACAACATATTTTAAGTTTCCCATCTATTTAATATTCCTTATCACTTAAAAAACAAACAGAATTATACAGGATTGTTGGTAACCATATAATTCTGTTTATTCAATACAAACTTCCTATTTATGCACAACTGGACGAACATGATGAACACGAGGTTGAACCACAGGTACTGGAACCACCACTGCCACTTGATGCAGCTGTTGCTGGAGCACCTTCTACATCATCTAATTCCAAAATGTCAATTTCAAGCTCTTCAAGCAATTTATTTTCATCTTTCATTTTATTTCTCCTTTCTTTCAAATTTCATTCTAAAATGATTAGCAACCAACTATCTTTGTCCGTCGCTATGTTTATATCATAAGATAGTTTTGCCGTAAAAAAAAAGCGACATCGATGTCAGGTGACATCAATGTCGTCTATTATAACAATTACTGACTAAAACTTTACCTCTGCCAATGTTTGGCTGGATCGAAAGCTTCACCGACGACGGCGGTGTCGTCTAACTCGATGATGCCACGTTTTTGCGGGGCATTGGGCAGAGCCAATTCACGGGGAGCACACATCATGCCGTAGCTATTAATGCCGCGAAGCTTGCCTGGGAAAATTAGGCTGCCATTAGGCATCATGGCCCCTGGCAAGGCTACAATGGTCTTGAGACCGACAGCTACATTGGGAGCCCCCGCCACGATTTGGACGGTTTTGTCAGGGTTAATGGCGACCTGACAAATATTGAGGTGGTCGCTGTCTGGATGAGCTTTCATCTCCTTGATTTGACCGACAAGAAACACTGGGGTTGGCGTTGCTTCTAGTTTTTCTTCGAAGTCTTCCTTGGCTAATTCCTGATTGAGAACTTCCAGATCCTTTGGACTTGGGAAAACTTGTCCATCACCAGATAGCTTCATCAAGCTGGAGGCCTCAAAAATATTCCAAGCTAGGGTATGTCCGTCTTTTTCAGCATAGACACGGGCAACCTTGCCCTTACGCTCAACTTGGCGAGCAATTGGTTTGGTATCTTGGAGGATGACCATGAGGACATCTCCGACTTGTTCTTTGTTATAGGCAAAAATCATGGGTATGCGACTTCCTTCTTTTTATTGTAATCCTGCTAAAAAATTATTAATTTCTTCCTTGGTCTTGCGGAGTTTATTGACCAGTCGGCCAATTTCCTGACCATTTTCCACGACAATCAGACTGGGAATGCCAAAAATATTCCACTTCTGGGCCAGGGGCATAAAGCCATCTCGATCTACCTGAACAAAGGTAAAACTTGGATTATCAGCTTCTAGGTCAGGCAAAAATGGATAGAGAAATTGACAATCGGGACACCAGTCCGCTGTAAATAAGAAGACAAAACGGCCTTCTTGCTCTAAATAAGTGGCTAATTCTTCATAAGTTTCTGGTTTAAGCATCTTCGCTACCCTCACTGTAGAAAATATCGCCGGCGTCGTAAGCAAAATCAAGGACTCGCCCATCTTCAAAGACAAGACCGCCTGAAAAGCTGGATCCCTGGCTCTCGTAATCCTTAATGTAGAGGACCTGAATGTCCCCCATCTGACTGAAATATTCCCTGATTTCCGCTAGGGCTCTGGCCTGCCTGCGGTCGGCCAATTTTTCTTGCAGGCCATAACCTAAAGTACTCAAGCCAGCTAGGCCTGCCAAAACCGTTGCCAAGACTAGTTTCTTATGTTTCATGCTTTTCATTTTATCATAAATAGGGGACTTTGGCGATTGGCAGAATTAAAGGAGGACAGTCAACTGATCAACTTTATGCTAAAATAAGACCAAGAAAGGGAGGATGGAATGACAGACTTATTTAGTAAAATCCAGGAAGTAACCAGTCTTAAGGGCTTAGCCGGCCATGAAGGTCAGGTGAGAGACTATCTGCGTCAGGCTATTACCCCAAATGTTGACAGAATTGAAACCGATGGACTGGGAGGCCTCTTTGGTATCAAGGAAAGTTCAGCCCCCAATGCTCCTAGGATCATGGTGGCGGCCCACATGGATGAAGTTGGCTTTATGGTTAGCGAGATTAAGGAAGACGGTACCCTACGGGCAGTAGCTATCGGAGGTTGGAATCCGCTAGTCCTCTCTTCGCAACGCTTTAACTTGATAACTCATTCAGGCCAGAACCTGCCCCTTATTTCAGGCTCGGTACCCCCGCACTTCCTGCGGGGGCAAAATGGACAAGCCAGCCTGCCAAACGTCGCTGATATTATTTTTGACGGTGGTTTTGGGGATAAAGCTGAAGCTGAAAGCTTTGGCATCAGACCAGGGGACATCATTGTTCCTGATAGCCAGGCCGTCCTAACGGCCAACCAGAAAAATGTCATCAGCAAGGCCTGGGATAATCGCTTTGGCATTCTCATGGTCACCCAGCTTCTGGAAAATCTGAAAGACCAACAACTGGGTAGCACCCTGATTGCTGGTGCTAATGTCCAAGAGGAGGTCGGTCTGCGAGGGGCTCAGGTCTCCACGACCAAATTCGACCCTGAACTCTTCTTTGCGGTCGATTGTTCGCCTGCTGGCGATGTTTACGGTGATCAGGGCAGAATCGGCGATGGTACCCTACTTCGCTTTTACGACCCCGGTCATGTCATGCTGGCCAATATGCGAGACTTCCTCCTAACAACGGCCGAAGAAGCTGGCATCAAGTACCAGTATTATGCAGCCAAGGGAGGAACAGATGCTGGGGCTGCTCATCTGCAAAACAGCGGAGTGCCTTCGACCACCATTGGTGTCTGTGCCCGTTATATTCATTCGCACCAAACTCTCTATAATATGGATGACTTCTATCAAGCTCAGGCCTTCTTGCAAGCCATCCTCAAAAAACTGGATCGTTCAACGGTCGACCTCATCAAAAACTATTAAAGAAAGGAACTTCGCCGGCCTAGCCGCCTGTTCAGCGGCAAACTTGCGAGGTCTTGGTTAAACAGCTATGAAAATTGGATTTATCGGCCTAGGAAAGATGGCGACAGCCATCATCAAGGGCCTAGAAAAAACGGATTTTGAGATTTTAGTGGCGGGACGTGATCCCGAAAAAACAGCCCGTCAGGCTGAAAACCTGGGTGTCAGGGCTTTGGCTAAACAAAGTGATCTGGTCGCTGAGGCTGACTTAGTTGTCTTGGGTGTGAAACCTCAAGTTTTGCCTGCCGTTCTTGAACAATTGGACTTCCATCAGCCCATTATGTCCATGGCAGCTGGAGTCAGTCTAGAGCGTTTAGCTGGGATGACCAACTCCAGCCTCCCCCTGATTCGGATCATGCCTAACATCAATGCTCAAATTTTACAAAGCACTACAGCCATCTGTAGGAATCAGCATGTGGATGACCAACTCTTGGACTTGGCTAAGACCATCACTGACAGTTTTGGTTCGACCTTTGATATTGCTGAGAAGGATTTTGATAGTTTTACAGCTTTGGCTGGTTCAGGCCCAGCCTATATTTACCTCTTCATAGAGGCCTTAGCTTTGGCTGGTGTCAAACACGGTCTGCCTAAAAGCCAAGCTCTGGATATTGTGACGCAAACTGTCCTTGCAAGTGCTCAGAATCTCAGCCAAGGAAAGGATAGCCCCCACGACTTGATTGATAAGATTTCCAGTCCTGGCGGTACAACCATCGCAGGCTTGGTCGATTTAGAAAAGACTGGCTTGAGTGCTTCTGTCATTTCCAGTATTGATACCACGATTGCTCGGGCCAAGGAACTCTAATACTCATTGAAAATCAAAACTATCTCTTGTTGACTTCGACTGGCCGTACTTCTGGGGGAGAACTGCGTTTTCCTCATAGTTCAGTCTTCAACAGTCCACTGGACTGTTGAAGCTGCCTGTGTCTCGTCGCCTAGGCTGCTTTTGATTTTCTTCAAGTATCTGGTAAACAAGCTATCAAAAATTTTCCTTTTTATAGCTAGAAAAGCCCCCAGAAATGAGGGCTTTTCGTCTTTCTTTTATGCTTTTGCGGGTGAGGGCTCGGCCCTCATGGGCGTCTGTCTCACTCCCAGAACGGGATTTTTAACTCTTAGCGGGTTAGAAAAGGCGGTCACAAGTCTTCATCTTTCCCAACCCTTACGCAAGCTATTGCAGCAGGCTTATCAGAACAACAAAGGCATTCATTATCATGTGAATAGCTATACTGTATTCAACACGCCTGGATTGCATAGCAACAAAGCCAAAAACCAAGCCCATTCCTCCATAAGAAACCCAGCCACCAATATCACTAAGATTTGTGTAGAGGTGGATATAGCCAAAGAGGAGGCCGGTTACAATCCAGCCAACCCATTTGACCCAGCCATCAAAGCCAAAAACCTTCTCCAGAAGGCATTTACGGAAAATAGTTTCTTCAACAATGGGAGCAAACACCACAGCCATAATGAAGTACAAATAAAAGGGCATGCCCAAATTATTGAGGGCGGACTGATTGGCACTGATGGTTGTGTTGCTTAAAAGAGTGCGCACAAGCCCACCGATAGCATTGATGACCATGACAGCAGGAAAGGCTGTAAAATAGAGGGCAAATTTTGTGGTGGCTAGGGGTTTCAAGGAGAGGGGTTCCTTAAGCAGGCGTAGCAGGAGAACGATGAAGATGGTAACAAGAATAAAGCCGAGACTGGCCATCACATCCGCCTCAATGTGGCGGAGATTCTTTCTAACCAGCAGGACTCCTTGAAGACTGAAATCCAGATAAAAGATAAAGAAGGCTAAGAGAAGCCAAGAAAGTTTGTCTAATACTTTTTGCATAATATTCCTTTCGCAATCAAAAAGTTGAACTGTCAAATCTAATAGCTCTGCCAGCTAAAATTTCTTAGCTGAAAAGCTGAGAAAATCCTAAAAAAGCGATTATATCGACTAAAGTAGGGAGAGCCAGTCCATATTCTAAACGTTATAGTGGTAGGCAAAGAAACTACAAATAAAGCCTCCGCCGATGTAGATTAGGGCTTCTCCTCAGGTTTTAAGAACATGAAAGAGGCCAAACAAGATACTTGTCAAAATGCAGCCCAGCAAGAGAAAAGACAAGAACAGCTATTTGAATTTTTCTAAAATAAATTCTATGAGTTTTGCCTACCAATACTCGAAGAAAATCAATCTAGCCTAGGCGACGAGACGTAGGCAGCTTCAACAGTCCACTGGACTGTTGAAGACTGAACTATGAGGAAAACGCAGTTTTCCCCCAGAAGTACGGCCAGTTGAAGTCAACAAGGGATAGTTTTGATTTTCAATGAGTATAAGGCTAACCAATCATTTGGTATATTGACAAGAAGGCAATAAAGTTATTAAGGACATGGAGGGCAATACCATATTCCAAGCGTTTAAATTTAAAGGCAAAGAAGCCGATAACTGCCCCCATGGAAGCATAAGTAAAGAAGGCCCCCCAACTATCAGGTGTGTGGACTAGGCTGAAAAGCAGACAACTCATGAGATAGCCCAGCCAAGGTTTTTTGAAGAATTTTTGCTGGATAAAACCACGAAAAATGAGCTCTTCAATAATGGGGGCAAGAATAACCAAGTCGATAAACATAAAGTAAGCTGGGAAAAGATGAACCAAGCTTTCTAGGGCCTTCTGGTTAGAGGTATCGGACTTGTCCTGAAGACTCATTAACCAGCTTCCAATATTATCCAAACCATAGATAAGAAGGTAGGCAAAAAGAACACCAAAGATTAAAATCTTCCAATTCGGTTGAACTTTCTTGATAAAACCATAATGGTAGAGGAGCCAGACTACTGAGACTAGAATCACCAAGGACACCAGTATGGCGAAAGTGATACCAAGTGGACCTGGTGGTAGAATTTGCCCAACCCTGATTTTTTCCTGGGCTTTACTACCATATTTGATTGACATCTGGACGCCCGAACTAAAGTAGAGAATCATACTACCAAGCTGTTCTGCCAGAAAGAAGCCGACGGCTAGACCAAACCATTTGAGCTTTTCTAAAAATAATTTCATCTTAACTTCCTTTCCTAGAGTGAAGTTTCATACTCAATGAAAATCGAAAATAGCCGAGGTAAGGAGCAAAGCTATCAGCCACTTTAGTGGCTTGATAGCTAACGGCAATCTCTATAGTGATTGCCTAGCTCCCTTACTAACCTCACAAAGTTGGTGAAATCGACCAACTTTGCTCCGCATCGCATGAACTGCAGATAGCTCAAAAGGTCTAGTAGACCTTTTGAGGTTGGAAATAGTGAAAGCTCTGCTTTCCTCAGCAGGTACGGCAAAGTGAGTTAACGATGCGACATGGAGTAAAAACTGTCAATATTACAGTTTTTATGAAATTAGTCAGGGATATAGAAAACTACATTCGTAGTTTTCGTAGTCACTCTAATTAAAAACTATAGAGTGACTTTATCCGTGGGATAGTTTTGATTTTCGAAGAGTATTAAATATTTTGTACCATGGTAACACAGCCAGCTGGCTTCATCAAGACCATTTTCTTGAAAAGCAAAAATAAACTCCTGAAGGTTACCTTCAAGAGCTGGGAATTTATATCATTGATTAACCTGCCATGGGGCAGTAAAAAAGGGCAGAGCTAATGATGAGACCAGCTTATCAGTCCTGGCTCAGAGCAATTTAGCGTGGCTCATGGCCAATGGTGAAAATAGCCAGGGTGTTAGGGCCAACATGGGCTGAGATAACAGGCCCCAGCGGTAGGATGAGAACCTCCGAAATAGCGGGATTCTCCAACAATTTGGCCTTGAGGTCTTGAGCACTAGCCTGGTCATTAGCATAGGCCACAATGGCTGTGCTGTTTTCCACATCCCTTGTAGCCTGGGTCAGCATTTCCTTCATACCCTTCTTGCGCCCTCGTAATTTAGCCAGAGGAACCAGTTTACCCTCGGCATCCAACCAGAGTAGGGGCTTGATATTGACCAAACTACCAATCAGGGCAGAGCTCTTAGATAGACGGCCTCCTCTCATGAGGTGATAGAGATCATCCACCAAAAAGAAGGTCCGCAGGCGTGGTAGAATATCAAGAATCTTGGCCTTGACTTCCTCCAAGCTAACCCCCTGATCTCGCATCTGAGCCGCTAAGATGGAAAGGTAACCCTCGCCACCAGCCGCTGCCCTTGTATCAATAATCTCAATAATGGCCTCTGGGTAGTCTTCTAGGACCAAATCCCTGGCAATCTGGCTGGACTGATAGGTCCCCGAAAGGACCGATGAAAAGGCCAGATAGAGAATTGGTCGTCCTTCTTGAGCATATTTTTTAAAACTGGCCTCAAATTGGCCAACATTGACCTGACTGGTCGTCGGCTTTCCACCCTCTTTCATGGCCTGCAAAAGGGTCTCACTAGTCATCCTGTCGGGACCGGCCGTGGGGTAGGTGTTATCGTTTAAGGTAATGGTTAATCCGAGAATATCAATATCCTGGGTCTGGGCCCAGTTTTCGTCTAAATCGGCAGTCGAATCTGTAATGATTTTAAATGTCACGCCAACCTCCATTTTTCTAGAAATCCTTGACAAACAAAAATAATCTCAAGCAGAGAAATCGTTTGACTGTCAAAGAATTATGATGATGCTTCTCTCTCCAAAGACTAGCATAACCGACTTTGAGCCATTTGTAAATGATTTTATCCTTATAAGTAAGAGTCTGGACGGACTGACCTTTAAGGGGTAAAAGGCCTTGTTGGCTCAACTCACTTACGAGGCTTCCAAAGGGGTTAAAACGTTTCTATCTAGGATCAGAAAGCTGATTAGCTTGAACTTTCGATTTTGGGGAGAGCTCCTTAAAGATCTTCCAGATAGGAACGAAGTTGGTCGAGTTGCTCATCATCAAGTGAGCACAGACGGGGCGTGTAGAGGTCAATATTTTTAGACATCTTGTCCAAATCTGACTTAACCACATTGACCCGATCCTCCAGCTCCCGGGCAGAAACCCGTAAGGCCCCTTGGGAAAAGACCGTCCATTGCTCATTGAGGTCACTAGTAGCCACTTCAACCCGGTTGAGGGGACTGTTGAGCTCGGCAGCTGTTCGCTCAATATAGGAGTCTGCTGTCTCATCTTCCTGGGTGAAGACAACGGTTAAGGCGTAATCCTCATACTTTTGACGGCTACCTGGAACATACTGAGCATCAAAGACACAGATAATCTCCAAATCCTCAAAACTGGCATAGTGGCTGAGTTTTTGCAGGAGGATATTTCTAGCTGCATCGAGCTGGTTGGTCTTGAAGAGCTGATGGGTTTCCTGCCAAAAGGCAATCATATTGTAACCATCAACCAGAAGAATTTTCTTTTTCATAGCAGGACTCCTTGGGGAAAATCACGGGGACTGGCGCAGTAAACCGCAAGAAACGCATCCCTTAAATCATAGGCAATCAGCTACGACTTGGGCTGGCGCCTATTTCATTTGAAGTATAAAAGGCCAGCATGTGGCCTATGCTTAAGGATAGAAGAACTCATCTTATCAAGCCAGGAAGCTGAGCTCGGCTAGCTCAAGACCAAAAGTTCAGAAGGCTATGTACGAGGAAGTCGTCTTATTTGGTCCAGTTTCATCTGACCGACTGTTTCCAACCGACTAAATCAAATCCACTTAGAGCTTATGGCGAAAGACCTCATACATGAGGACAGCTGCTGCCACGCTGGCGTTGAGGCTCTGCACGTGACCAGTCATGGGAATGGTAATCATTTCATCCACCTGTTTTTTGAGGTTGGCAGAAATTCCCCTACCTTCATTACCAATAATGAGAGCCAATTTGCCAGCTGTATTCCACTTGTGGCTTGGAGTGCCGTCCATATCGGTACCGAAAATCCAATAACCAGCCTCTTTTAGCTTGTCCAAGGTCTGGCTGAGGTTGGTCACTCGAGCGATGGGGACATGTTCCACCGCTCCCGTTGAGGTCTTGGCAACGACTGGGGTGACCCCGACAGCTCGGTGCTTGGGGATAATAATACCAGCTACGCCCGTCGCATCAGCCGTCCTTAAGATGGATCCCAAATTATGGGGATCGGTCAGACCATCTAAAATCAAAATCAGGGGATTATCTTCCTGGTCTGCCTGGGCCAAAATGGCCGCCAAATCGCTGTAGGCAAATTCAGAAACCCTTAGGACAAAGCCTTGATGGACGGATCCCTGGGTCATCTCGGACAAGCTTTTCTTGGGGGTCCAAGAGATGGCTACTTTTTTCTGAGCCGCTAGTGCCTTGATTTTATCGACATTCTTGCCTTTAAGGTCATCTTGAATATAGAGCTTATTGCCCGTATTGGCCTCTAGGGCTTCAACCGTGGCGTGAAGCCCATAGATGATATCATCATGTTCTTGTCTTCGTTTCATACACCCATTATAACATATGCTCATAAAGAAAAATGGCTGGTGCGGACAAGGTGCTTGCCTGACATTCACTTATATAAAAGTGGGACAAATCATGATTTCGAAGAAATCAATTCATCTCCCTCCCTAATTTCAAGGTTCGAGGGAGGGAGATGAAACGGCAATCTCTAGAGCGAACTAGTTACCTCACTTACTAACTCTTAGGTGGCACTGGTTACCTAAAGCCTTGCGTAGAAGAATTGGTCTATTTTCAAGCCATTTCTTTCCCACCTCCGCACAGTTACTATTGATTTTTTCAGACTGATCAATTTGTTCAGCCTTTACCCGCAAACACCGCAGTCTTAGTAAATCATATATAAAACTCTAAGCAAATCTTCTCGATTACTCATGACCAAAAAGTTGTTCCTCAATTAAGTCTCCACTATAGTTTACAGTTCTAGTATCTGATACTAGTGCGGATACTTTTGATATTATAACGGACATATCGCTTGGTGAGTCGAAAGATTTTTCTGGTAAGCAAAAAGAGGAGGGGCAACAAAATTAAGCCTGTCATTGCGAATAGAAAAGCATTGAAGTAAGGATGCCCTGGGTTAAACTCCTTATTTGCTATAAAAAAATGAAATTTAATTTGACCTTGAGATCTTAAGTCCAAAAGGGCTGTTATCATTGGGATGCAGATAAAGAAAACAGCCGCAATCCAAAGAGTAAACAGAAAGGCCAACATGACGAGGTAGGCGAAACTGGCAAAAAAAACATTAAAACAAATGACACCAAACAGCGCATAAAAATTTATTTGACTTTTCTTTTCTGTCTGATTTTCTACTTCTTTTGTCAAAAAATATGCTACCTCAACCTCATAAAGCTTACTTAAGTCCTGTAAGACATAAAGATTGGGAAGATTCTTCTCTTGTTCCCAGCGTGACACGGTCTGTCTGGTGACAAATAATTCCTTAGAGACATCTTCTTGGGTAAGGCCCGCATTGATTCTAGCCTGTCTCAAACGCTCTCCTATTTTCATCTTAGCTCCTTTAGACTCTTTGTGTAGACCAAAATTATCATTTTTACAGGGCAGTGTCAATGTCATTTTGCTTGCTGACTGCCCTCATTCCATTGATGAGTCAGGAGCGAACTTTTCAGCTAGGATCGGATTTTTTCTGTTCAAACAAATGTTGCACATTGGTACGGATAATATTTTTACGTTTCCCTGTCAGCATCCAAACAGAAAATAGCAGAAGAAAAAGGGACATGTAAATATTGTAAGGGGTGAAGAAATCATTAATAGACATGGCTTCCATCATGCTAGAGCCCGTGCTTGAAAAGGCAAAAACATCAATGAGAATATGGAAGAGAATGACTGTCCATAGTTTCCCTGTATAGAGATAGATACTAGAGAGCAGGAATCCTATTAAAATAGCAAAAATAACTTGACTCAGAGTCGCTATCAAATCCTGACCTCCCATGAGATTAGTGATATGAAGCAGACCAAAGATAGCTGAACTGACTAAAATAGCTAGATTAATTTGATATTTCTGATGACGCCAAATATAAAGGAAGGATAAGAAAAAGATGTAGCGGCAGAGAATCTCTTCAAAAACTCCCGCCCTCACTGCTGTCCAAAATAAATAGGGAGTCGGTTTAAAATTACTAAAATCAAAAACAAACAGAGTATCCAGCCAATTATTATCTATAGAAAAAGCATTGAAGAGGGTAAAATAAACAGCAAAGATCCCTATAAAACTGAGTGTGAGAACTGACAGTTTCCTTGTAGGTTTCCAGTCATAAAAACTAAATCCTAAACTTCTCATTAAAGCAAGGGCAAAAACAGCCGCAGCTAGACTTCCCCAGAAGCCACTGGTGAAGAGAGGACGTAAAAGGGGGTAGGGAACTTTTAGGCGCGGTGCTATTGATGGCACTCCTCCTATAAAAAACCACTGAACGCTAAATAGGATTCGGTTGATAACAGACTTGAAGATTGGTAGCAGGCTATAAAGAACTGGTAAGGCTGTTACCAAAAGATAGATGGCCAAAAACAGAGCAAAAGGAATACTCTCTATTTTTTGGCTCAAAAAACTAGAGACTAGACTTAAGCTGACAGGGTAAGCTAGAGCTTCAAACCAGCGAAAGACTAAAACGGGCTTGGTAGGCTCCTTTTCTAGCAGGGTTAGAGTCACTCCTGTCAGCATAATAAAGCCAAGGACCAGCGATATCGGAAGATTCTTCATGGTCTCAGCCATTAGATTGGCAAAGGTTAAAATTGCTATAAAAACAAGGTATTGGGCAATATACCACCATTTCATTCTTTTTTGCATAGGTAGATCCTTCTTTCTAAATAGATACAATTAAATTGGGTAAGGGGCTCCCTTGACACTTTCAGTCTACTTAAAAAGGGAATGAAAGCCAAGCAAGTCTTTTGTTACATACTGATACCACAGCCTTTCTTTGAGAAATTTAAACTTGAGCGGTTAGCGTAATTTGCCTTAAGTTGACAGTCTTGTCAAGTTAGTTGACAGCAAAAAAAGCTGAAACTTTCTCTCAGCTTTTACGATAGTTATATTGCTACCTCTTGTTGACAACATTTGCCTTAACTATTTACGGAGTTTAAACTATTTCGACTCTCATCCTTAACTTGAAATACTTTTTTTAATACTTCCCCGACTGTTGAAACTCCGATAACATCAATGCTTTTAGGGATCTCAATGCCGTGGAGGGCATTCTTAGGGACATAAATCCTAGTGAAGCCCAGCTTGGCAGCCTCATTGAGGCGTTGTTCAATCCGATTGACCCGACGAATTTCCCCTGTCAGGCCGATTTCCCCGATAAAGGCATCCTGAGCATTGGTCGGTGCTTCCTTGTAGGAGGAGGCTATGGCAACTGCCACCGCTAGGTCAATAGCTGGCTCATCTAGTTTGACTCCACCAGCCGACTTGAGATAGGCATCCTGATTCTGCAGGAGCAGGCCACAGCGCTTCTCCAAGACGGCCATAATCAGGCTGACCCGATTGAAATCTAGACCTGTCGTAGTCCGCTTGGCATTACCAAAGACGGTCGGCGTAACCAGGGCCTGCACCTCTGCCAAAATCGGCCGGGTCCCCTCCATGGTGACAACAATGGCCGAGCCTGTTGCCCCATCCAGGCGTTCTTCTAAGAAAAGTTGGCTGGGATTGTGGACCTCGACAAGACCACCTGTTTGCATCTCAAAAATCCCGATTTCATTGGTGGAACCGAAACGATTTTTGACCGCCCGCAAAATTCGAAAGGTATGGTGGCGTTCCCCTTCAAAATAGAGAACTGTATCCACCATGTGCTCCAACATCCGCGGACCAGCTAGGGTCCCTTCCTTGGTCACGTGCCCGACGATAAAGGTAGCAATGTTATTACTCTTGGCCAGCTGCATGAGCTCAGCAGTTACCTCTCGGACCTGGGAAACCGAGCCCTGAACACTAGTAATTTCGGGACTCATAACCGTCTGGATGGAATCGATAATTAGGAAATCTGGTTGCAGACGCTCAATCTCCGTGCGGATATTTTGCATATTGGTCTCCGCGTAGATATAGAACTCATTGTCAAAATCACCTAGTCGCTCGCTACGAAGCTTGATTTGCTCGGCAGATTCTTCCCCAGAAACATAGAGGACCGTTCCCTGATTGGCTAGCTGGGTGGAGACTTGCAGGAGTAGGGTGGATTTCCCGATACCAGGATCCCCACCGATAAGGACCAGACTGCCTGGCACGACACCGCCGCCAAGAACACGGTTAAACTCATCCATATCGGTTTTAGTTCTGGTGTAATCAACGGAAGAGACATCCTTTAATTTGGTCGGTTTGGTCTTTTCCCCTGTCAAAGAAACCCTGGCATTCTTGACTTCTTCGACTTCCTTTTCCTCGACGAAGGAGGACCAGGAGCCACAGTTGGGACAACGGCCTAGGTACTTGGGCGAATTGTAGCCACATTCTTGACAAACAAAGGTCGATTTTTTCTTAGCGATGATAAAACTCCTTTAATAACGACATAGCACAAATCTCGTGAAATCACTTGAATTTGTAGAGTAGGGCCAGACAAATGGCCCAGCCAACCTAATACTCGTCAAAAATCAAAACTATCCATCGTTAACTCACTTTGCCGTACTCCAGTACTGTCTTCAGTTCGTTGCCTTGGCTATTTTTGATTTTTATTGAGTATAAAAATCCATGCTAGACCAGCCTCACCCTAGACTCTGATTCTTACCTCAGCCTTCTCCCACTTCTTTTTGGTTCTTGCGAACAACTTCTGCTTAGCAAGGCCAATGGCGGATAGGTCTGCGGTCGTCTGAAAACCCAACTTGGCTGAGGCCAGCACCGAATGCTTAACACAGTAATTGCCATCCACACCAATAAATTCAAGGGAGCGAGCCTGATGGGCCCTTAAAAATTTTAAGAGCTCAGGATTGGTGAAGCAGGAGGCTCGATTTTTTTCAAAGACCTGATTGGAAGCCTTTAGCATGGGGCCAATCAGCTTTTTTTCCTGACGGCTAAACTCCCAGAAAAAGCGATTGACAATATAGATAACCCTATCTGGAGAGTAGGTCTTAATCTTAGCATTGACCGCCTGAACCAGGGCTGGGTCAGAATGAAGCTTGCCTGGACCGACATAATCATCCTGCATATCAATGACCAATAGATAGTCTGCCATTTCTCTCACCTATTTCCCTGTAGAGCCAAAACCGCCCTTGCGAACACCTGTCGCCTGGTCACCATCCGCCACCAGGTAAGGGGCAAAGACAGCCTGGACAATCCGGTCACCAACTTCTAAGCTCACCTGTTTATTGGTAATATTTTGCATTTGGGCAAAAATATGGCCCTCGTTGTTGGGATTGCCGTAGTAGTCACCATCAATCACCCCAACCGAATTAATCAGAACCAAGCCTTTCTTGCGGGGATTGGAAGAGCGATCGTAGAGATAGAGAACCTCTCCTGGCTGCATATAGGCCTTGACACCAGTTGGTACAAGGACAATTTCCCCAGGCCCAATTTGGATAGCCTCCGCCACCTTCAAATCATAACCAGCCGCATGAGCCGTTTCCCGCTTGGGGAGAAGGTCTGGATTGTCATAGGAGCTAACCAGCTCAAAGCCACGAATTTTTGCCATGATTAACCTCACATCCATTTTTACTGTTTTCTATTATACACTAAGATAATCGCCAATACCAAGATACTGCGGATAAAGTCAGTCGGTAATTTCAATAAAGTTTTATTAATACTCAATAAAAATCGGATTTAGCCGAGGCAAGGAGCAATGACATCAAGTCACTAAAGTGACTGATGTCGCAGTAGGTGTCTGCTATCTTTGCGCCACTTCGTGGCACAGCAGACAGCTAGTCACCCTTGCTGGGGTAGTAAGACAGTCCGGTGGACTGTCTT
>SKER01000067.1_pt1 | contig 139847 bp, 156 predicted proteins | sample 4826961 | NCBI WGS metagenome assembly SKER01 (sample SAMN11008804, study PRJNA524170) | human gut metagenome | biome: Human fecal sample; material: Feces; isolation source: fecal sample from pouch patient p47 | host: Homo sapiens | place: Israel: Tel-Aviv | collected 2016-11-16
CTCTTTTGAGCTCATATCCGACTGTGCTTGGTGAGCAGTTAAGTTCTCTAGCTATAGCACGATTAGAGTAGCCCTTAGAGTGCAGCTCCTGGATTGTAGTCCGGTCGTTCAGCTTAAGGTGCTTGCCCTTTTGGTGTGGTTTAGTGTTAGAATATGAATGATCCATTTTAACCTCTCTAGAAATGTTTGTGGTAATTCATATTCTACCAGATGGTTGAAATGGATTTTTTGTGCTCTAATACAGTGAAAACGATTTTTCTTACTGGATCGGAACAGTGTTCAGTTTAATTTTACAATCGGCGATTATTTTCTAGTGCTTTTTAGTTGTTTCTTCATCATTTCTGCCAGTCCACATCATAATCATTAAATTATTGTTTGCTTTTTATCATATTTGCCGCCATTTCCTGGAAAGAGACCACAAAAAAAGCATTTGCCGCAGATCTTTCTTTGGCAAATGCTAATTAAATATTAGTTGCTTTCATTTCGTTTTCAATGCACTTTAGCCTTGGTGGCTCTTGATGTAAGCTACCGCGTCAGCGACTGTGATAATCTTAGCAGCGTCTTCATCAGGAATTTCAGCGCCGAATTCGTCTTCCAGCTGCATGATGAATTCTACCAAGTCGATGGAGTCAGCGTCCAGATCCTTGGTAAAGTTAGTGTCCATAGTGATTTTGTCCTTGTCCAGCTGGAAGTTGTCAGCGATCAAAGTGGCAATCTTGTCAAAAATTTCTGCTTCAGTCATTATTCTTTCTCCTATAATTTCTAACTGCCCGCTTGCTTGGGCTATTTTCTTTTTCTTATCCTTACTTGCTGAATTCTTGCTTAAAGGTATTTGTTAAGTCTTCAGCCAAAATCTTGTCGATCTGCTTAACCGCGTAGTAGACGGCCCGGGCGTCTGACCGGCCATGCTGCTTGACGACTGGTGAGTTTAAGCCGAGCAAAACCGCCCCGCCATACTTGGCCGTGTCAAAGCGGCTGGCTACAGACTTCAAGGCGTCTTTAGCCAGCAGGGCCCCCAGCTTGGCCTTAACACCATTGTTCAAAAGGCCGTCTTTCAGCATGTGGATGATGACGCTGGCCGTTCCTTCGATGCTCTTTAAGACCGCGTTGCCGGTAAAACCGTCTGTGACCACAACGTCGGCCTTTCCTTGCAAGAGTTCGTGCCCTTCAATGTTGCCGGTGAAGTTCAGGGAGCTGTCCTGCAAGAGCTGGTAGACTTCCTTGTGCAGGTCGTCGCCCTTGTCAAATTCAGCCCCATTGTTTAAAAGAGCTACTCTTGGCTTGGAAACGCCACGGACCTTTTCCGCATAGTAGGAGGCCATTTCCGCCCATTGCAGCAGGTATTCCGGCTTGCTAGTAGCATTAGCGCCAACGTCAATGATGTTGAAGCCGTCATCTGAAGATTCAACTGGCATGGTCGGCATGAGGCCTGGCCGGGCCACGCCCTTGATCCGGCCGACAATGAAGATCCCGCAGGTTAACAGGGCCCCGGTATTGCCTAGTGACAGCAAAGCGTCTGCCTTGCCTTCCTTGACCCAGTTAGCTGCCACGACCATGGAAGAATCCTTCTTGGTCCGCATGGCCTTGACTGGCTCATCTTCATCAAGAATAACTTCCGTGGTGGCCACGATTTCGATCTGGTCATCGCCTGCTGGCAGCAGCTCTTTCAGCTTGCCTTCATCGCCGAAGAAGATAAACTTGTCTTCCGGCAGTTCAGGCTTGGCCTTTAAAACTGCTTCTACAATCGCCTCAGGAGCGTTTTCCCCGCCCATGGCGTCAATCGCGATTTTTCTCATCAATAATCTCTTTTTCTATATTGGACTAAGCTCTCGCTTGTACGATTTTCTTATATTTTATCACAGCTTGCAGGTCTGCCAACTTTTCTGCTTTCAGGTCCGGATCAGCCTGGACGATCCGCTTGGCCTCATCCCTGGCTACCACCATGACCTGGTAGTCGCTGACAACGCTGCCCGTCCTGAATTCCGGCAGGCCTGACTGAGCCTTGCCAAAGAGGTCACCCTCGCCCCGCATCTTGAGGTCTTCTTCGGCGAGCTTAAAGCCGTCGTTAGTTTCAGCCACGATCTTCATTCGCTGCTTGCCGGCTTCTGTCTTCGGGTCAGCTAAAAAGACGCAGTAGCTTTGCGTCTGCCCCCGGCCGATCCGGCCACGCAGCTGGTGGAGCTGGCTTAAGCCAAAGCGGTCAGCGTCAAAGATAACTATCAAGTTGGCATTGGCCACGTCAACGCCAACTTCAATCACGCTGGTAGTAACCAGAATATCGACCTCCCCTGCCGCAAAGCGGTCCATGATCTGCTCTTTGTCAGCTGCCGCCATTTTCCCATGCAAAAGGACAACTTCCTGGTCTGGAAATTCACCGGCCAGCCTGTCGTGCAGGGCTTCAGCATTTTCCAGGTCAATCGTTTCCGACTCACTGATCAAGGGCGTAACCGCATAAATCTGAAAGCCTTCCGCCAGTTGCTGGCGCATCAATGAATACACCTCATCTAGCTGGCTGCTGGTCTTCCAGTAGGATTTAATCGGCTTACGGCCGGCTGGCAGGTGTCTGATTTCTGACAAGGCGGTGTCGCCATAAACAGTCAAGGCCAATGAACGGGGAATCGGGGTCGCCGTCATGGCCAGGATATCCGGCCGGTCCCCCTTGTTGATCAAGGACAGGCGCTGGACAACGCCAAAACGGTGCTGCTCGTCGATAATAACCAGGCCCAGCTTTTTAAAGGCCACTTGCTCTTGGATCAAGGCATGGGTGCCGATCACCACATTAATGCTGCCATCAGCCAGCTCCTTGTAGATTTCCCGCCGCTCCATGGTTTTAGTTGATCCCGTTAAGAGGGCCACCCGGACGCCGAAATCTTCCAGCATGGCGGAAATTTTGTGATAGTGCTGGTTGGCCAGAATTTCAGTTGGCACCATCAAGGCGGCCTGGTAGCCAGCTGTCACTGCCCCGTAAATGGCAAACACGGCCACTACGGTTTTCCCGGACCCAACGTCCCCCTGAAGAAGGCGCTGCATCTGCTGGTCAACAAACATATCGGCAAAAATCTCATTAATCACCTTTTTCTGGTCAGGAGACAGGGCAAAAGGCAGAGACTTGGTCAGCTTGCCGATTTCTTCCAGGTCGTAATGCTTGGCATAACCACTGTGGCTCTTATTTTGGCTGGACATCAAGGCCAGCTGCATTTGAAAGAGGAAGAATTCCCGAAAAACAGCGCTTCGGCGGGCCTCCTTAGCCTCAGTCAGGTCTTTAGGGTGGTGCATGGCGATGACCAGGTCCTGGTCAGCCATGAGCCGGTAGTGCTTCCGCAAGTCCTCTGGCACAGCATTGCCGATCTCATCCATGCTTTCGGCAATCGCTAGGTCGATCATGGTCTGCAGCTTCTTTTGCTTGATCTGCCGGTTGACCGAATAAATCGGCGCCATCCCGTCATCACTGTTTTTATTGGCTAAGAGCTTATAAGCTGACAGGCTCTGCTTTCTCAGGTCATATTTGCCATAGACGGCGATTTCCTGGCCCACGCTCAGCTGCTTGGTCAGCCATGGCTGGTTAAAAAAATTGACCATGATAATATCATGATCAATTCGTAGTTTGAAGCTGACCCGGCTCTTGTGGTAGCCAAAGTAATTCTGGTAGGGGTTGGTGGCCACGATCCCCTTCAGCATGACCTTCTGTCCGTCCTCCAGCTGGTCCAACGGCAGGTTCTCCAGTTCGTCATAGCGGTAAGGGAAGTAGAAGAGCAAGTCGTAGATGCTGTAAATGCCCAGCGACTGCAAAGCTTCTGCCGTCTTGGCCCCCACGCCCTTCAAGGCCGTCACCGGTCTGAAAATAGCTTCGTTTAAAGTCATTATTCTACAGAAATCAAGAAGTTGTAAACTGGCTGGCCACCGTCGTGAATTTCGAATTCGTAGTCATCATCTTCGTGAGCTGCTTCCAGGCGGTCAACAACTGCCTGGGCTTCTTCTTCAGTAGCATCGCTGCCGTACATCACGGTCACGATTTCAGAGTCTTCATCCAGCATCTTTTCTGTCATAGCGACAGTTGCGACAATTGGATCAACGTCGTCAACCACAATAGTGCCATCAACGATACCAATGAAGTTGCCCTTGTGGATTTCAACGCCGTTGATTTCAGTGTCACGGGTTGCCCGGGTTACTTCACCGGACTTGACAGAGCCAAGTTCATTAGTCATGGCTTCAACGTTCGCGTCAACACTGGCTTCCGGGTTGAAGGCCAGCATAGCAGTTAAACCTTGCTGGATAGTCTTGGAAGGCACGATGCCGACTGGGATTTCAGCAACTTCAGCAGCCTGCTTGGCGGACATGATGATGTTGCCGTTGTTTGGCAGGATGATCGCCTGCTTGGCGCCAGACTTGGTGATGGCGTCCATGATGTCTTGAGTTGAAGGGTTCATGGTTTGCCCGCCGGAGATGATCCGGTTGACCCCTTCGCTTTCAAAGAGCTTGCGGACACCGTTGCCGGAAGCCACTGCGATCACTGCAAAGTCAACGCTTTCTTGTTGTTCTTGCCCGTTGTCAACGATCGTTTCGTGCTGAATCCGCATGTTGTCGATCTTGATCTTGCCCAATTGGCCGAATTGTGACCCGTAAAGGAAGACCTTGCCTGGGTATTCAGTGTGAACGTGAACCTTGGCGATTTCTCCGTCAGAAACTGCTAAGAGGGAGTCACCCAGTTCTGACAGGTAGCTTCTGAATTCTTCCAGGTCGAATGGCTTCTTGTTTGGCACGTCAGCCTTGAGGTCAACCATGATTTCAGTACAGTAGCCGTTGGCAATGTCGGAAGTTGCCAGTTGCCCTTGCACTGCCTGGTGGTGGGTAGCGTTGATCAAGGAGTTCATGTCGTCAGCATCTGGCACGTACTTGTCATCGAAGTTTTCACCCAAAAGGCCTTCCAGGAAGCCTTCATAGATAAAGACCAGACCTTGGCCGCCGGAGTCAACCACGCCGACTTGCTTAAGAACTGGCAGCAGGTCAGGAGTGCTCTTCAAAGCTTCCTTGGCGCCTTCAACGATCGCCTGCATTACTTCTTCTACATCATCGGTTTCATTTGCCTTGTTAGCACCTGCTTGAGCGCCGACCCGGGCCACAGTCAAGATGGTCCCCTCAACCGGCTTCATCACAGCCTTGTAGGCAGTAGCTACACCATTGCTAAAGGCATTTGCCAATTCCTGGGCGTTCAAAGTGGTCTTGCCTTGAGTTGCCTTGTAGAAGCCGCGGAAGAGCTGGGAGGTGATAACCCCACTGTTGCCGCGCGCGCCCATCAGCATCCCCTTAGCCAGGCTTTCGGTCAAGTCGCCGACACTGCTGCTTGCGTTTTCGGAAACGGCCTTAGCCCCGCTTTCCATCGTGAGATTCATATTCGTGCCAGTGTCGCCGTCAGGAACTGGGAAAACATTTAGATCATTGACGAATTGCACGTTCTTGCTCATCCGGTGAGAGGCAATCCGCACCATGTCTCTAAATTCTTTACTGCTAATTTCACTTAAAACCAATATTGAATCCTCCACTTATCTAGTCGTCGAGAACCTTTACACCTTGAACAACGACGTTGACCGCCTTGGTGTCGATCCCCAGCTGGCTCCTTAAGTTATATTTGACACTGTCTTGTACATTACGACTTACTTCAGAAATTTTTAAGCCGTAGCCAACAATAATATAGACATCAACAGTTACTTGATTTTCGTCAGACTTAACAACGACGCCGCGCTTGTAGTTTGCCCGGCTCAAAATGCTGTCGACTCCGTCTCTGATGGCATTCTTGGATGCCATACCGACAACGCCATAGTTAGACGTAGCTGCACCACCAACAACAGTTGCAATTACACCGTTTGAAATATCAATCAAACCATACTTTGTCTTGATTTTAACAGCCATGTTTATCCTCCGTCTTATTTCCAATATACACCCTTATTTTATCATAACGAGATCAAAAGCTAACAGTTCCAACTTTATTTTCTGGAAAATACTTTTCAAAATAATAATTGAAAAAGGTCCAACTTTATGGTAAAGTCTAATAGTATGACATGACATGTAAAGGGGGTTTAGCAGCATGGCAAAAGATTTCGTAACCGGTAAGAAGACCACTTTTGGTAACACGCGTTCACACGCTTTGAACTCATCAAGTCGTTCTTGGAAGCCAAACCTTCAAAAAGTTCGCATTCTTGTAAACGGCAAGCCTAAGCGCGTTTGGGTTTCAACCAAGACTTTGAAGTCTGGTAAAGTTACCCGTGTCTAGTGACGAAACGAGCCCGGTAGATCAATGATCTGCCGGGTTTTATTTTTGACAAAAAACGGATATCAAAGCGGCTTGTGCATCATTTGTGCATCAGCTTCACTCAAATAAAAATAAGCCTCACTTCAAACGAAGTGAGGCTTATTTCTATTGAATTGATTGAACTAACGTAATAGTTGGGCATCCGGCAGTCGGATAGATGGTAACACCATCTTCAGTAGTCTGCCAGAGTTCAACGTTTCTGGGCATTTTAAAAAGAAAGCAAAAAAATCCCCCTCACCAGTTAAGGCAAGGGGGATTAATCATTTAAAGCTAGCTGAATCGACCGACAGTGCTGGCCACTTAGTAGATACTATTCAAACGATCCGTATGCTTCATCAGTGCGTGCATCTCGGCAGGCAACGTAGCCGTACTGACCATTACCACGGGGTTGCCGAAGCCAGACGTAATCGTCAGCCCGGTGATAAGCATCGTACTTGATCACAGACCCAGGCGGCAGTACGCCAATTGGCGCCGACGTTACCCGTGCACCCCAGCGCAAGTGCAACCAACAATTGCTGGTAAAGGTAGCGTGTTGCTCGTACCAGCGGTCGCCAAGGGCATCAACCCAGTTAGCCGTTTCTGGCGCTTCCTTAACGGGCTCCTGACTAGGTGTGGGCTTGGGAGCTGGGACAGCTGGCTTCGTAGTCCCAGCTGGATTGGCGATCTTGTTCCATGCTTCCTTCGTGAGGTAGAAAATGCTCCGATCCATGTCACCACCAGTAAACTGCCAACCCGTGATGGACTTGAAAGCACCGCTGGAGACGTTCATGTTCGGCACCGTCCAGCTATACCAAGTCATCGAGGCATACTTGGCAACCCACAGCGGGCAGACATCTGCGCAGTTAGCTAACTGCCAGATAGCGGACTCCTGTACGTAGATCATCGGCCAAACGTTGGTGAGGCGGTGTACTTCTTCAACAAATTGCCGACACCAGTTGGTGTTGCCCCAGCTGGCGTTCTGGTAGGACTCCCAATCAAGGATCAGGACACCTTGACCGACATAGTTCTGGATGTCGTTGATGAAGAACTGCGCTTCACTAATCGGATTGCCCCCACCTGCGTAGTGATAAAGTCCTCGAAGCTTACCGAGTTGGCCTGCCAGTTCCCACTGGTGATTGCACTGAGGATTAACATAGCCAGTTCCTTGTGTAGCCTTGATGATCACACCATCTGCGTGTTGATCACGGATAATGTTGTCTGAGCTTCCACTATAAACATCAACAGTATAAAGCGACATATCTATCCCTCCTAACCTTTTGCCGGCATGATAGAATCATCGGGCACCAGAAGCTTGTCAGCGCGGTTAGGCGCCGTCTTGATGGCTTCCTTGACCGGATCAACGGCAGGCTTAGTCGACGTTAATGGTGACTTCTCATAAGCAGCCTGCACGGCTGATTGGACGGTCTTCATATCAATGTGGACGCCGTGATCGGCCAGATAGGACTGTACCTGGTCAGATGCTTCCAGAAACTTCTGTGAGCCACTCTTGTTGGAACTTACCAGCGAGTTGACAGTAGTCATGGTCACCTGCTCCAAGAGCGTCCAGGCTTCGCGTTGCTGTGCTGTCTTAGCGTGCTTGATCTTGCCATCAACCCACGGCTTAGCGATTGCAATGCCAAAATAAAAGAGCCAGGCAATGGCTCCTGATTGAAAAATCCACGTAAAAATGTCATTTACTGTTTTCATAACGGAATATCTCCTTCTCTAGTGCTGTGATGCGCTGATTACGAACTTTGGCGTTACCTTCGTGCTCTTCAAAACGGTCTTCAAGAGTATCTACCCGTCTTGTAGTACGATTAGCAGTGCTCTCGATCAAGCTCATCATATGGTTGAGACTATCAACCTGGTTAATCAGTTGGGATAGCTTGTTGGATATCCCCTCTGTACCACTTTTGATCGCTAAGTGTAACAGCCAGATTAGCCCCCCACCAACTGTTGCAAAGATAGTAACCATTGCCATAATCTCGTCCCATGAATACCCCATGATGTGGTGCATTACCATGCCTCCTTTCAAATCCGCCCACAAAAAAGCCCCGCACTTGCGAGACTCATTTATGCACTGTGTATTTCTGCGGCGACTAGGTGTGCTACTAAGATGGTTGAGTTTCGGCTACTGCGTCATAGTCTTGACCAGTAACTGTCTTGTAGTCTTCCTTAGTGATCGCGCCACACTGGACGTAGACCTTGTAAAAGCTGAGGTCATGGTTGCCCCAATCGTTCCAGAACATTTGAAGTTCTTGTACTTGTGTCATCATTATGCATTTATCTCCTTAGATTTTTTAACTACTTGTTGCTGATTAGCCATCATAACCATCTGCTGAAGTTGTTTGATTTGCGTCGCCTGTTGAGCATTAGCAGCCTGCAATTTTGTATTCGATTGGTTCTGTTGCATTGCCGTGCTTTGCAGCATTGTGATTTGCTGTGCTTGTTGCATTAATAACTGTTTAATAATTGAAGGCTTGACTTCTAAAGGCTTATCAAGCCACTGGTCACTTTCGAAGTAAGGGTTAAAGTGACAAGTCAGTGCTGGATCAAGCGTTGTCGAATTTTCCGGTTGGCTTGACGCTACCATACATCCTACATAAGCACCAGTATTTGTATCATAAAGATAATATCTAACCATTGAACTCGCCTCCTAGTAATCGGTCGTAATTGGATAAGAGAAACTTCCAATAATTTGAGTTGGTGTAGCATCAGCCGGTCTTGCTACAGCCAAAGTACCAGTACTATCAATTTGACCCGTAATGCTCATTCGATTGTTAGCCGCATCAATGCCCGTTAAAGTAACATTAATTACATGATAAAAAGAGTTGTTATAGGTAATAGGCTTAGGCAAGCCGGACCCAACCACTGTATAACCAGCGTTGCTAAAATCACCCGACTGAACAGAAATATTAACAAAGCAAATATTCTTTTGAATGACATAAAAAGAATGAGATCCTAAAACTTTTGCTTCATCTTTCCAGTTATTACTTAATTTAGGCCCATTAGGGATCTCTCTATTGTACCAATTAGAGCGATAGTTTCCGATTGCATTACTACTAAGTTTAAACCACTCATCATGCCAAATCGGATACATATAAGCTGGTTTATTAGTAGAAATAATGTAGAGATTAACTTTGGCAGTTTGAAATAGGCCACTAGTAACCAGATATATTTCATTATCAGCCAGCTGAACAATCTTAAGTTTTAATGTTTCAGCATCATCATCTTTATCTAGAAGTGTGTATTCTCCTTTTGAACCATAGATTCCAATTCGATGAGAAACAACTGTTTGAGCTCGATAAGAAGTTACCAGCATTTCTGCTTCAAAATAGTTATCGTTGTTATATGCATTTTTGTTAGGAAGTGGTGGGAGCCTCACAAGCCGAGCATAAAGATCACTAGTTAAGTCAGCATCGGGATAGGCTTGTGTCTGTGTATACAAATTAATCATTAGTTAATCACCCCGTTTACATATTGTCGAATCAGAGCTTGTGCTGCGGTTGAAGTAACATCAAACCAGATCCACAAAGCGGATGTATAATCAAGAATCCCAGAAGCAATCAAACCCTTAAAATACATATATTGAACTTCACCGTCTGAATCGTACTGAGATCCAACCTTCCAATTCGACGGATCTTCTAGCGCTTCGTAGTTATCTTCAATTCCTACTTCACTCAAATAAATCGGCTTATGATATGCGGCAATTAATGATTGAATGATTGGAGCTACTTGCTGCCAAGCAGAAGCAATCAAAGCAAGCGGGGCCGAGCGTTTTAAGTCAGTAACTGTTGGATACGCATTAAGCCCGATAAAGTCACAAGCAGAATATACAGAACTTTGAGCGTCACCTAAATACTGTTGAACAAAAGAAATCCCTACAGATAGTTTAGTAGCTGTTTTTAAATCATTGACTAACTTGACAGCTTTATCCGCATAATTTTTATTGTTAACTAAATCCCAGCGCTCGTTCAGAATTGTCAATTTTGTATCAGCAGTAAGAGTTAATGATGTGCAAGCAGCACTAACTGAATTTGCATAATCGTTGAAGAAATTATCCATTCCGTAACTATTAATCTGCTCTAAAGTAGCTACACAATGGATTTTAATCCCCATTAATTTGACGCCTTTTGAATTTGCATAATCGATTCCTTGCTTAATGTCGGCGAGATTACCAAGAACATGATACTGACTGCCGTCATTCTCTAAACGCAATGGAACAATCATTCCCTGAACGTATTTAGCTGCTTTGTCAATTGAAGTTTTCATTTGATCAACTGAAAATTGAGTATATTGTCGTTTAGCGTCATCCCAATTAGTCCAATAAACATTTAGAGCAACGGGATTCTGACCTTTGCCGAAAATACTTGCCAATTTTACATCAACTTCTGTAACAGCTTTGTCAAGCTGTTTTTGAATCGTTTGCTCAAATGCCTCGGCTTCGGCCTGCGTGAACAAGCCATCCTGCTTGATTTTCGTCTCCAGATTAGTGATCCGGTTCTGAAGCTCCGTCAACATGCTGGTAGTCGTTGACCCCTGCTGGTTGAGCTGATTGACCAGGTCCGTAACCTTCTGCTGGAAGTCGGAGATGATCTTGTCAGCTGAAGCGGTATGCTTCTGCAGGTCATCAACCAGTTGGTCGGCGATAGTCTCAAATGGCCCAATCCAGTCTTTCGGGATTAGACCGTCGATAACCTTATCGGCTAGAACGTCCAGGTCAAACTCCAGGGTCGTTACGGAGTTACCATTCTTCACGATCCGGAAGAATGCTTGGCGATATGAGCCAGCGACCGTAAAGGCTTGCCCTGGCATATCGAAGCGAAACTTCCCGGAACTCGGGTCCAGCGGTACATAACCATCGCTGTCAATTACCCGGAAGTCACCGTTAGCGGTCTTCGGGAGCAATCCCTCAAACCAGACGTTACAGCCAGTCAGATCAAGGGGGGTGTTATCCTCGTTGACAACATTTACGAATACCTGGCGCATACCGCGTTCAAATTGTCGCGCCTGGACCCAGTTTTGGTTGTCATTACCGAAGTCCACCTTGAAGTCCTGAATGTTGTCAACAAGGGCTCGCCGATCGCTGCCAATGACATATGTTAGTGTCTGTGACAATTAAATCAATCCTTTCTCTTGTAGTATTTGTTCAACTACCGCTTTGGTAGTTTCAACGTCTGTTCCCAGAGCGATATGTGAAGCCCGGTCATTCCAGTTGTCTCTGATCTGGTACATCTCATCGTGGGTTGCTTTCTCAGCATCAAGCCTGTCTAGACGACCGTTCACCGTGTCGATCTGGTTTTGAATGTCGTTGTACGCGGCTTGGATTTTCCGAAAATTATCGCTGATTGTCTCACGTGTACTTCGGTCTGAGGCATTCAGCTGTGTGTCTAGTTTCATTTACTCACCAGCTTTCTTAGAATTGAGTTTTCCATCATCATCAACCGTAATCTCATAGACAGTCCCACTAGGTGAGCGTATTTTAATTGCATCGTGTACCAGATCGCCCACCTGGTTGAGTGTCTCCTTATCATGGCCGTCAACGTACGCGTGGATCTGCTGATAGTTCTGTTGTGACTCGGTTGCTACCTTCTTCAAACCACGTGCTAAATTATCAATCCAATTCCAAACGTTCATCACATCACCCCACATACTCTTTCAACCACGTAAAAAGCTGCTTATCCCCACCAACCTGGTTGGCTTGATTTGCAGCTTCAATGCTTTCCTGGGCATCCTTCTTCACGGTGTCAATCGCGCCAGTCAGCTCAACCTGTCGCGAGTGTTGATAGTCCAGGATATTCTGACTGTTGCTGTTCAATGTGACAGACGTTGGGTTAGATGAGCTATAGGGGTACCAGTTGAACCCTACAACTGCTTCATTTGTGCAAATCGACTGTTCCTTTACCATGATATGAATCATGTCACCAGCGATTGGCTTGAAGTGGCTGTAGGTCGTAACTTCAACCGATAGTGCTGGTTGCGGTTTAATTTTTGTCTTAGCAGCTTCGATCATCGAGTTCTTATCGCTAAACCGACCGTCCTCAAACGGCTCAGCCGGATATTCACCATACTTCTTAATTGACTCCTCATCACGATACATGAATGGAGCAAAGTAGTAATATTCTCCAGACGTTGAAGATGAACTATGCGATGTGGTGTCGCCCCCACTGTCACTATTGCCGGCCACAATGGAAGCCATCTGGTTATTACGCTCCCACCAAGATGGTGGATAAGAGTCAATTGATTGTATCTTGCAAAACTGACCAGGTGCCGGCTCATAAATCATTGTGCTGTTATTTAGTGCCATACAAATGTGATATGAACGACCGCGTGAGCCATAAAAGCCCATGTCTCCAGTTTGCACTTGCGAACGGCTAATCTCGTGACCATAAGGCTCAATTGCCGCTGTGTAAGCAGGGATGTTGATCCCCATATCTTTGTAAACCTGACTGATAAATGAGGAGCAGTCCATGCCATTGCGAGGATTGCCACCGCGTGCACCACCGGCTCCCCCCCACACGTACGGCACGCCGAGGTACTGTTTAGCGTCGTTGACAACCTTATCGGCACCAGCACCGCCAGAGCCATGACTGTCATCCCCGGAAGTCGAGGTATCAACCTCCGTTTCGATAGAGTATTTACCACCGATGCACATGACTTCATTCGTCAGGCTTGTGGAGTCGTAGGTCCACTTAAATTCAGTCGTATTGTGCTCATAATCGAGTCGGTTGCCATAGTCCTTGTAGAACTGATCCTGCGCATAGACTCGGATGTTTCGGTTATCAGGATAGATCACCGCATTCGGCCACGCCTCAGTGATTTTACTCAACATATCCGTTCCACTACCATCAGCAAGCTCTTCAAGTTGAGCGGTTGGAAAATCGCCAATAACTTGGTAGGAAAAGCCCAGCTGGTTTCCATCAAGCCAGTGCTTTAGCACATCCTCAATGTGATACTCAACCTGGTCCTTGTCTGAATTCTCTTTAGTCTCATCGGTCTTGGTGACGGTTGTCTTGGTCGTAGTGTTTCCATTGGTTGTAGAAGTTACAGTCTTTTGAGCATTTGGATCATCATCGCTCCCACTATCATCCCCGCCGCTACCGTCATTATGCTTCTGAGTGTTTCCATAGGCTTTGATGTCGGTTTTCTTGTCAGCATGGGCTGGATCAATATACATCTTGTACTTGCGAATTCGTGATAGTTCAAAGTAGGCGTGGGTGGCCACAACTTCAATCGTGTTGACCTTGCCACTAGCTTTGGGCTCGGCTTGCTTGATAATGTACTCCTGGCCATCAAAGAACAACGCTGCCTGTGCATCCAGCATTGAGTAGGCGAACGACTTATCATCGTGTGCTGTAAATTGGATGCTCCAAGCGGAGTTGATCCCCCAATCGACATAGAAGCTGTCAGGATCAATACAGTTCAGAGGCTCCGTTTCGGTGCGTCCGACGCCTCTGACCTTGACCTTGTTATCAGCCACCATCAGATATAGACAAACGGAAAGCTGAAGGTGATATCCACACTGTCCGCACCGTCGACAGTGAAGTTGTTCCATTCAGTTGCAAGGCTGATCGTTCCATAGTCAGAATTGGCGCTCGCCGGTTTCCCATTGAGCATTGTAAAGATTCCGTCCAGAATAATCATGTCCTGGCCATTTGATGGTTTGTTGTATGTCCATTCGGTATCAGTCGTCGTGTTGGTCAGTTTCAATGATTTGCCACTAAACTTCACGATGATTCGGAGGTCCGACTTATAATTCCAGGGATCAAGCGGGATATCGCTGGCGTTAAACACCTTGAATTGCTTTGTCGTGAAGTGATAGCTGTACTGATCCTCGTTGTTATGAAGATTCATGCCAAACTGAACCCCATCGTCATCGGAGCCATAGGTTCCATCACTTCGGTAAAGCGAGTAGCGGAAACCGGATGGGTTATCAAAGCTCATGCTGAACATCGCATAGTGTGACCCAGGTTGATTCGGCTTGATCTCCGGAAGGTTGGGGTAAACAAAACGGACGATCGCTGATTCAACATCTGTCCGCATCCTAATCTGTTGTCGTGATGTAAAGAGTCGATAAAACTGGTGCTTAGCCATCTTATAATCCTGCCAATCCGTAAAGAAGAGACAGAAGTTTGCAACTACCTGATACCGTGAGAAGGTCGTGTACTGAAGCTTGCTCCCGTCGATCCCCGGAATCTCTCGGTAGACGTTAGCGAGTGCTGGAGTTGAATCATCACCAAGGAAGGTCAGTCCCTGCACCTTATCCTCAATGTTGAATTCGTCTTGATCACCAATCTTCAGATATAGCTTTGGGTTGCTTACACTCAATTTTGATCACCTCCTAATAGCTCATATAATTACTGACTCGCTGATCTTTTACCATCGCATTATAGAGAGTAGATCGTGTGGACTTTAAGCCTAGTTTATTGCCAGAATTTATCGTGGCATCGATCTGTTGCTGACCAACTTGGACGAGTTGTTGAACTCCACCAATCAACTGATCCAGTTTCGATTCTAATGACCTGAATTCTTTTCGGCTGATGGACTGGTTGTCTTGTGTTGGCTGAGTGAGCCCATCTTCGTGCTTAAATTGGGCCGTTACCTCAGACAGCAGTTGATAAGCACGGCCCCGCTTATTGATATCAGTGGGGATGACGTACTCAGGTAGATTGTTTTCGGCAATTTCATAGCGACCATGTTGGCTGATTAAACCACCCATCGCCCAGCCGTGACCATTACCGACGTTACCCCAACCACCTTCACCACCACGTTCCAAGACGTGGATTGCGGCTAAAATTTCGTTGAAACCATTTCGCCAGTCAGTGTGGCCTGGTAAAGCGTCCGCAGCCCAAGTAGAACCGGCAAACTGAAGTAACCCACGGGCTTCATTGCCACCAGAGTTAACATCATGAACTCCTTGCCATGCTGATGGATTACCGCCGGACTCAGTCTGGATTTGTCGAAGCAACTTATTGATCTTAGCTTTGGTAGCAGCTACATGGAGTTCTTTAAACGCCTTTTCGATGTAAGGTTTCCACCGTTGCACATCAGATCCACTTGGATCGGCTGGCGTTAAGGCGTCTTGCAACTTTTCGAGTTGCTTTTTAAACCATTCGACACCGACTTTAGGTAAATAACTAGCGGCGCCTTCACCCATGTCGTGCCAGATAGCCGTTGCAGTGTTCTTGCCTTTGTGGAAGAGGCCTGTAAGCACACCCAACGGATCCTTGAGCGCATCTTCAATCGCTTTGAATGCATCACCGGCCCAATCCTTGACGTTGTCCCACGCAGCAGACAACCACCCCTTCTTACCGTTAGCATAACGATTCAAGTTAAAAATCTCTGCTGTTTTCCGGGCTGAAATAACTTCATCCCCACGATCGAGGTAAACCAATTGGTTCCGCTTCTTGGGAATCTCAACCTTACCGCTAGAACGCACAATCGCTTCACGGTAAATGGCACCCGCTTCATCGTTAACGAGAGCAAATTCATCGCGTTCGTTAGCAGATGTCCCATGCGCAAGCTTTTTAAGCTTTGGAACGGTACTTTCTTTACCACCGAAAAAGTGGATAACGGAGTTAATGCCTTCTACACCAGTATTAATGAAGCCAATGATGGCGTTCCAACCAGTTTTAGCAACGCTCTTAATTCCGTCCCAAACTTTTGAGAACACGGAGGATAAACTATTCCAAACGTCAGACCATTTCTTACTGATCGCGTCAAGGATGTCGCTAAACCAATCGCGAATACCGCCAAAGGTTTTTTTACCGGTCTTGCTCATTCCGTCCCAAATGTTTCCGAAGAAATTGCTAATCGAACTCCAGGTGCTATTCCAAACATGCGAAATATTCTTAAGAACTGGGCTTATAACCGTTTGAATAGTCTTAATTCCTACCGTTACGACTTTTTTAATCGTATTCCATACGGTTGAAATGATATTGCCCCAGAAATTGACCTCGTTTTGCCAAATACGGGATATGAGCTTCAGCCCAGCTTGGATAGGCTTTGAAATTGGCTTCCAAATCGCACTAGCAACTTTAACCAGCCCATTCCAAGCAGTTTGCCAAACCTTTTTGACTTGCAGCCACAATTTGCTAAATGCTGACGTAATACCTTTGATTAACGGCCGCATGATCGTAATTCCAATCCCGACTGGCAACGCAAGGGCGTAAACAAACGCCATAATCACCGTTTTGCCGATCTTTTTCAGAATTCCACCTAGCTTACTAAACGTTTTCCCGATCGTGCTAACAATCTTTGAAATCTCTTTACCAATGGCTTTCTCCCAGCCTAGTTGACCAGTAAAAAAATCACCGACGGTCTTAAAAAAGCTCTTAACCGCCGAGAGGGCTTTGCCAAATCCTTTTTTTGTAGCAGAAGCTATTCCATTGATAAATTCTCGGAATTTCTTGTTGTGCTTGTAAAGCACCGTCAAGCCAGCGATAACCGCGGTTATACCAAGTATGATCCATCCAGCCGGGCCTAATGCTCCGCTAAGAGCAGACATAGCGTTTCTTGTTAAGGTCAAAGCGTTTTTAAAATCATTTACCCAGCCAGCAACTTTGGTAAAGATAACCAGGCCGCCAACAATACCCACAAAGGCCTTGACAGCCCCTTGATTTTTAGCGAGAGTAGCCAACATCTTAGCCAAATTAACTGCTAACGTTGCAATCGCTGATCCAATCTGTTGGATCCCACGTTGGGTATCCTTGTCGCTAAGAGCTTTATTCAGTTCAGTTAATCCTGTCGCTTGAACCTTAACCAATGGTTCAGCCAGTTTAGCTTGCGTTTTCTTCCAGTTTTCTTGCAGGACCTTAGCAGCACCACCGGAGGTTTGACTAAACGCCTTACCGTTTTTATCGTAGTTTTTGCTTGCCTTAGCTAAGATGTCATTAAACTGGTCACTAGTCATCTTACCGGACTGGACCAATCCCATAAAATGCGTTTCCGACATCCCGGCTGACTTAGCCATTGCTGATGCTAAACCAGGAGCTTGCTTAGTTAACCGGCCAAACGTACCAGACGTGACCGTCCCAGCGCTTTCAATCCGAGTAAGGCCGCCGGCAAATCCTTCCGCTTGTGCTTGACTAAGTTTAAGCTGGTCGGAAAGCGAAGCAACCCCTTTAGTTAAGGTATTGGTCTTAGAAACTGACCCAGTTAATCCATAGAGTTGAGTTTGCAGTTTGTTAACCGCTTCAGCACCAAGGTTAGTGCGGGTTTTTACGTCCGACATCGTCGCAGTTAATTGCTTAATGCCGTTAGCACTAACTCCGATGTTTCGCCACCGTGCCTTTATAGCGCTAGCTGCTTTAGCAACCTCAAGGCCGGTCTTGATCGTACCTTGCATTTGCGTGGTCAGTGTGGAAATACCAGCTGTTACGGCGTTAGAAATCAGATTAGCGCCAACAACGCCCTTCCATGACAGTGCTGCTTTCTTGCTTTTGTGGAAGCTTTCTGTCAGATTTCCTAGTCCGCCTCTAAACCGCTGGAAACGAGATGGATTGAGACTAGCATTAAGGCCTCTGAAATCAGTCTCCGTCTTTTTAGCCGCTGTTGCCGTCTGGTCAAGCCGGATCTTCTGGAGCTTATAAGCATCGCTAGCCTCGCCAGATTTTTTCCTGATCTTTTCAAGCTCGTTTTCTTGAGCCTTCTGTTGCTTCGTGAGATTTTCGAAAGAGGACTTTAATGACTTCAGCTTTTCACGTTGAGCGTCCTCCGTTCGTCCGCTAGCGATCAGTCGCTCTTGGTAAGCTTTCGACGCCGAAGCGTTAAGCTCATACTGGTGCTGTAAATTAGCTAACCCGCCAGCGTAGTATTCACTGTTAGACTTAGCCCGGCTTAATTGAGCCTCGTAGCTAGCCATTTGCTTGTTGGCTTGGCTAATCTGATTCTCAAGCTTAACGAATTGTTGAGCTCCTTGTTGCGTTGATTGGTCTAGCCCTTGTTGGCGTTCCCTTAGCTCATTAATTCGTTGCTTTTGCAACTCAATAGACTGAGTTAAGCCTTTAACCCGTTCAGCCGCTGCTCCTTGATAATCACCAGCCGATTTAAGGGAGGTTTCCATTGCTTTCCAGGAATTTGTATTAGCTGAAATAGCTTGACGTAAGGCTTGCATCGAGTTGGCAGCCTGGACCGTATCAATCGTGATCCGGGTTGCCATTTCATTTTGGACTTTTGCCATGTGTCAACCCCCTTTCATCATTTTTTGTATCGAAGTAAAGGCGTCTTCCACAGATTGTCGACGCTCCTCTTTCGGTTTGGCATGCAAGACCGTTAATAGATCGATCATGTCTTCCTGATCGACTTTGCTTGGCATTACACCCAATTGTAAGAGCTCCTTCTTGAGGTAATTGATGTCCTCAATCTGGTTTTCTAACTCAAAATTGGAACGATTGAGTTCTTCAATCGTGGCTAGTCTTTTGGGGCTTGTTCAAAGTCCTCGTCGGTAGCGCCATTCATCCGGCCATATACATAATTGACAAACGCCATCAAATCAGGGACAGACACTTCATCCATCACTCGATCCACTTCCTTCTTATTTAGGTGGAAGACTTCCTTCAATGACTTTTCAACCTCACCAATAAAAGCATCCTGAGAATCAATCATTGTGTTAGACGAGTTAATTAAACTTGCGGTGTCATCAGTGTTTGCATCTACAAGTTTTAGCTGATTAAGAGCTACATTATTGGCAAACTTTGATAAATTAGCGATCTTAACGACATTGGAAGCACCACCCTTAATCAAGATAGTGCGCTTGATTTTCAACAAATTCAGTTTGATTTTTAACATGGTTTCTCCTTACTATCAACCGCCAGGTTCCCCTTACTGTTTATTTCGTAGGCGATTAACGTTATCAATTAAACACCCAAACCAGTTGATGGTTTAGTAATTGACGATACGTGTGACTTAACGATATCTGCATCAGTATATCCGCCAAACACTTCCTTGAGCATAGCGGCCGAATCAAAGCCAGTCAGACCGGAGTTCCAAATCTTCATCGGTTGAGAACTTCCGTTCGCGTCAGTGAAAATCCCATCCGGAATCGGCGCTAATGCTTGGTAAGTAAACGTTGCGTTAGCGTCAGTTTCGTTAGCATTGTTAGTCCCATGGTTCATCGCCGTTTCAATCATTTCGCCATTGGCAAAGCCTAAGTAGTGATAGTTGTTATTAAAATCGCGCGATGCAATCAGCATCGCCACATTTGGCTTGGCACCGTTCCGCAGTACAGCACCACCAGTCTTGTCCGTGTCGTAACCAAGCATCTTATTAGATAATTCAAGGTCCAGATCCAACATGGTTAGTGCCACTTGAGGACGAGATAAACCATGCGCAATCCGCTTAACTTGGTTGTTAGCGTATTGTTCCGTCCCTGCCGCTTCAATGTTAGTAACGTTAGCGGTCGTGGCACCTTGTCCATCCCCATCAACTAGCACGATACCAGTTGTAGAGACTCCATTTTCGGCAGTGAGAAGCTTGCCTGCGTCGTCCACGATCCCGAAAACGACATAATCAATACCGAAACTAGACGTTCCTGCTTTTTTCGTCATTAAATCAATTCCTTTCTATGGTTAAATCTTTGGAAAAATAAAAGACCTTCGTCACCTGACCGGTGTCCGGGTCTTTGATATGAGTTTTAGACTGGTCAATCGTCCAATCATTGCGCTTAAACAAATCGGCAAGCGCAATTTCGCCGTCCAAAGTGGTAGTGCCAGAATCTTTTTTATAAAAGATTTGTACTTCCACGCCGATTTGCCAGCGCTTGAAGGTCCGGTTGGCATAGATGTTCGGTTCGTTGATCCACTCAGTAATTAGACAGACGGTTTTATCTGTTAAGTCGATTTCTTCTTCCGGAAGTGATTCCAGATAAATCTCATCAATCCAGTCAAATTTACCCTTAATCAAATCGAGCGCTTGCACTGAAGGAAGATCCATTACCGATCACCTCTCATCAGCTTGTCGTAAGACTCACGTTGAACTTTAAAAACCTCGTCAGATGATTCACGGCGAACGTTATCCACGAAGTGAGTAGCCGGCATCTTGACCGTCCCATCATTAAGAAAACGAGCAACGTAAGCCTTTTTACCATAGCCAACCGTTGACGAACCGTTTTCTTCGCCGTCAATATCGGTGCCTTGATAGGTCACATTGTCTTGCAAGTGACCATACTTGACATCGTTGTGCTTGGTGCGCGGAGTTGCCTCCTTGAGCTTTTCAGCAAGCACCTTCGCGCCCGCTTCAGTCATCTTCCGCTTAGTGGAAGTATCTGGAATCACCTTATCACCAATGTTAGACAAATCGGCCATCATATTCTCAAAGCCCATTCAATCACCCCGCTTTCGTGATCTTAGAGAGTGTGATGAGGTCATAACGTGGATAATTATGACTCTCATCCCGTGAAATATTTACGATCCGGTAGGTTTGCGCATCACCTTTAAAACGTACTTGCAAAGCATCATCGACTTTCGCTTGCGACCGAACAGCAATCACAATCGTGTTCGCCAATTTGGTCCCGACCAGTTGATACTGTTGCGCTAATGTCCGCTGATAAATCGCACAATGTAGCTGCCTAACCACGTTAAATTCAGTTTTTGACCCTGTAATGGTCCGTGTTTGTGTAGTATGTGGCTTGCCAAATTCTACAATCTTATTCAATCGACTAATCGCTAACTTCATCTTGTGCCTCCTTTGCTTGCGCGTAACGTCCACGCAATTGACCCAAGATGCTGTTAACCGTCATATCAATTTGATAGGCCTGATTATCGAACATGCTTAAGCGGTATTGGTAGCACGTTGCCGCCAAAGATTTAACCGCTAGGTCATGAAGCGCAACCGTCTTGCTATCGCTCCAAAAGTTAGATACATCATCGCCAACTGCACCGATAACAAACTGGTCGGCGGCGGCGATGTACGACTGGAGCAAAGTGTCCTCATCGTTACCGTCGAGGTATAGCACGGCCTTTAAATCATCAATCGTTACCGCCAATCAGATCACCAGCTTCCTAAACTGCAGTAGAGGTTGAAGCGGCAAAGTTAGCTGGTTGGTCAGCAATCTTAGTGAAGGAACCGACCATGTAAGCGTCACCGTCAACAGTTTCAACATCAAAGCGATCAATAACTCGAATCTTAGTTGCGTCGGTTTCAAAACCACCGCCCCCGATGTTAGTCGAAAGCAGACTCATGTTTTCACGGTCAAACAGCGTGATAGCTTGCTTGAAGTCACCGAAGTAAAGCGGGTGAGAACCAGAAACATCTGGTAACCAGCGATCAGCAACTACAACCACTGGCTTGCCTTCAATCAGGTATTGTTCAGGTTGAGTTACATCCCGTTGAATCAAGTAGTTACCCATTGCATTCTTGACCTTTGCCAGTACAGCGAATCCAGACTGGTTAGTCACAAAGGATGAAGTAGCTAAGATTGCTGGGTCCAACCCAGTCAGGGTCATGCTCTTAATATCGTCAAACTTGGCCAGCGTTGGCTTCTTGGTTGCGGTATTAAGCACAGCAAGGATCTTCTGATTGCGAGTAACGGCAACCTTGTGTGAAATCCAAGTAGATAACCAGCCCAAAATGTTCTCAGCAGTGTCCTTGAGCAACGTGTTAGTGATAGTCGTAATCCCTGCGTACCGATGAATCGTGTACTTGACGATCGTGAGTTGCGGATCATCGTTGTTACCGATCGTGGCGGTTTCGCTGTCCAAATCAGATAATGGTTCGATATCAACCCACTTCTCGTAAACCCGCGAACCAGTAGCAGTACCAACGCTTTCCACGTTGACCAGGCCTTGCAGAGTAGCGTACTGGCGCACGAGCGTGTGGATAGCCGTTTGAATATCTTGTGGGATAGTCAGTCCGGCATTCCCGGTTGCATCGGTTGTAATTGACGTTACGGTATTATATTGGCCACGAACAAGCGCCTTAAAGTCAGAGACAAACTTGTCCTTCATGTTCTCTTCCTTTGGAGTGAGCGGCTTCTTGTCGCTTTCCTTCATGTTGAGGACTTCCATTGCCCGTGCTTCTTCTAATTGGTCCTTCAAGGCATCCCGACGTTCCTTTTCAGTGTCACGTTGAGCCTTCAAAGCCTTGTAATCGTCCATATTGACTGCATCATCATTCAGTGCAACGTTCATGCGATCATTTAGGTCGCTCACCTTTTGGCCTGATTCAATCCAGGCGTCGTTTAATTCGTTAATCTTCATTAGATGTCTCCTTTCCAAATAAAAAAGCCAACTTCTGTTCACGTAAAGTTGGCTTGCTATCAGCCTTTGTTTCCTCTGGCTTAGGCTTATCCGCACTGGACTTAGCCATCATCGTCAAAAACTTATTAATCGCTTTATGATTAGGGATCGTGTGAGTTGCATTAACCAATTGAGGTTGCTTCTCATCCACAAACATAATCTTGTCAGCAAAACCCTTGTCGACTGCTTCTTGAGCATTCATCCAGGTCTCTTGTTGCATCATCGATAGGATCGATTCACGGTCAAGGCCAGTCTTTGCTTCATACGCATTCACAACCGCCTGGTCAGCCGAATCTAGGGATTTAGCACTCGTCCGCATGTCATCAGCATTGCCTTGTGTGTTAGACCACACCTGGTGGATCATCATTTGTGCCGTTGGCGCGATATTAATCTTATCACCAGCCATTGCAATAATACTTGCAGAGCTTGCGGCTAATCCCTGAATGTTAACCGTGACGTTGCGTGGATCGTTTTTTAGCATCGTGTAAATCTCAGATGCTGCAAAGAGATCGCCACCGTTAGATGCGATGTTAACCTCGATCTCATCATCTCCATTAGCTAGTTGTTGGCTAACCCCCGATGGCGAAACCGCGTCCATCCCAAAGTATTCATAAAATGAAGCTGTTGAGTTATCAACGATGTCACCTTTAATGTTAACTGTTCCCACTATTGATCACCTCCTTTCTGGTCTAATTCGTGCTCTTAGGCATATCTTCTGGGAAATAACCAGACTTGGTCAGTAACCATACAGCTTGGTTGTCATCGATAGTCCCATTCTTGGCGAGGGATGAGATTGTGTTAGCATAACTATCCCCCGCTGGATCGGCAACTGGCCTGAGGTCAAGTGTGATATTACCGGCTAACTTATTAGTTAACTCGCTTGTGATTGCATTACTGTAACGGGTTAACGCCTTGATGTAGTTGTTACCGATCATATCTAATGAAGACTGCTGGTCACCCTGCCCGTTAATGATCGAATCCGACACACCATAAACCTTAGCGATTTGAGCACCGGTCCAGGTTGCTTGGCTAAGCAACTGGGCAACGTTTCCTTGCACCTCTAGTGGTGTGTAGCTTTCCAGATCATCAAGAACAATAGGGCCGGAATTGCTATCATTCATTTGCTGCATAAATTGCCTGCTTCGTGCCGATTTCATGCTGTTATCAAGCAGTCCGCCTTTGTTGATCGATAAAATACCCGGTGCCATGATTGACCGAGCTAATGCCGTCAATGTTAACTTGTTTGATGCATCGTGGATCGATAGCTCACTAACCAATGCAGTTAGAGGGCTAATCCCTGTCTTTCCACCGTTTCGACTCATCAGCCGTAAATGGATCATATCCGACTGAGGGATGGCCTCAATTACGCCAATTTCTGGCTCATCAAACGTCGCATTATAAATTAACCCCGAACCGTCTTCTAGAAGAAAAGGTGTTACTTGAGAAGGCCTGAGGTATTCCCACGATGAATCGATCCCATTCTGATTTCGCCATCGGTAGGCAAATGCTTCACCGCTCAACAGCAATTGAGCAAACATCGATTGCCAAAAAGCATGCGCGTTAGCAGTTACAGTGGGATTATCAAGCATGTTCTGAGTGCGGGAACTTTCGGCAACTAATCGGCCATTCGCTAAGTCCGAAGACAGCTGGAAAATTACTGAGTAGACATCGCTGTTGCGTAGCGCGATCCTTGCATCAACATATTTTCCATTAGAACCGTCCGGATTGAGAAAATTAATTACGTTATCATCATCAGCAATCGTAAGGCCACTTTGTGAATTACCGCCTGAATTAAAAATTGGCATTGCCTAATCACCTCCCTTCCTGCCTTGAAATTGACTCAGAGAGAAGGCCCAAAATGATTAAGGCCACGCCAATACTAAAAATTCCTGCAATGTAACCTAGCAAAAAGAAACCATATACAAATGCTCCAATCGCAGTAACAAATAAGATCACATCAATCCATTTCCAAAGCAATTTCCCAATCATTTAGTCACCTCCTAACTGTTCATCGAACCATTGCTTAACCTGCTCTTGTGTCATCAATTCAACCTGCTTACTCTTATCATTAGCGATCCCGAAGTCTTCGAAGTGGTACATCCCTTGATAGAATGCATCAATGATTGCATCGACCACGTCAATCTTGAGAGTAGCCTTTGCTTTATCAACCTGGATCCCGATCTTGTCTTCCACAATTTCAGCGTTGAGGAGTGCCTTTTCCATGATCGGATCATCGTCACGTGTGATCGTGGATTCAATCAGTCCGGTTTGTAGGAATTTTGTCGGGTCTTTGAGTTCACTCGTCCGCTGTCTAATCGGGTTTAACGGCCACTCAGTGTTAATTTCCATTTGCTTGATGGCCACTGTTGCTCCCCACGCGTCGTAACCAAAGAAGATGACCTTTAAATCGTTATCGTTTACGAAGTCAAGGATCCACTGGTAAACCTGATCATCATTAATCAAACCTTGTGGGTGACTGGTGATCGTACAGTAGCCTTTCTTAGCTAAGCTTCGATAATCAATCCCGTCCTGTTTTTCCTTAGCCTCAATCGATCCAGCTTTGTTAAAAGGAATGAAGGAATGTTGCTTGATATGCCATTTAGGCGTGCCGTCTGCGTCTTGGTAAGGAAATACGAAAGCAACACCGGTATTGTCACTGAACATGGAGTAGTCGAAACCGATATAAACCTGACGGCCACAAAAGCTAAAATCATCTTTAACCGCTCGCTCAACGTCAGCCAGTTTCAAGTAGCTATTAGTTGCTTCCTGGAGCCACAGATTGAGGTTTTTGTTTTGAAAATCGCCAACCGTACCGGCTAACATATCCGAATCACGCTTGTCTTGAAGTCCTTGCATTAAAACTTTCTTTTGGCTATCAAGACCCAATAACGGATTGCTTTTAATCCAAGTATCCGGTTTAAATGTTTCATCTAGGCTATCCTGACTCCAAATTAGTCCCAGATAAGTGTCGCCATCTCGATCACCATCTTTTTCCATCAATTCTTCAATCGTTTTTTCATCTTCATGATATGGAACTGAAGGATCTGGATAAGCGGTAGAAATTTGAATGAATTGACGATTTTTAACCTTCACTTGGCCAGAGACAATTTTGCTGATCTTCTCACGGCTTGCGACTTCACCAATTTCATCAAAAATAGCGGTCGTAAAATGAAATGAGCCTAGCTAATCATATTGACCGGATTCATGAGATATAGCTCGCAATATGTTGTTGGTTTTCTTTTCAATAATTTGATCGTTTTGTAAATGCAAATCTGTTTCTTTAGCCAATTGTTTAAACGGGCCAATTGAAGTTACTTTTCTCATCATTGATTTAATGTACCCAAAAATTTTATTGGTTTGTTTAAAGTTAATTGAAGTAACCAAATAATCTTGGTTAGACAGTCCCATTGATTCAATTAAATATGAGTAGCACATCAAAATAGCCATTAAGAAAGTTTTTCCTTGTCCACGTGAAATAGAAACAATAGCGCGGCTAAATCGCTTGCCACCCTCGTTGTTTCGCCAACCAATCAATTGAGAAAAAATAAACTTTTGCCAATCCATCAATTTGGTTAACTCACCAGTGTCAACATCAGGACACACACTGGCAAATTTCAGCAACTTATCAGCTTCATCAATTGAATAATGATAAGGAAAGGTTGTGCTGTTTTGTCTTGTAAGATCTTGTAAATGGCGAAAACAAGCAAGTTTAATCAAATATCCTGTTGGAATTCTTTCATCTAGCACATCAAAGCAATAACGAGTACCAGCATCATTGTATTGTTTGCGAATCTCTGAATAGTCAATCTTATGATATATACCAATTACATCATGTGATTGAGTAAGGTCAATATTCATAGCATCACCCCCCTTCTAATAAAAAAAGCAGGTTATTACAAAACCTGCTCTAAAATCTTATTAACATCTTCGGTGTATTTAATTCTGATTAGTGTTACGTCTCATCGCTTTACCTCAGCCAAAGAATTTTTTCATCGCACTAATTGTATCATCTTTCTTCTCGTGACTAGCAATTTCCATTAGTTCCTGGCGTCCTTTTGGCGTTAACCCCAGTTGAATGCCGATAGAGTTAAGCTGCTTGTTGGCGTCATTCATCGTTCCCACCGCTGGGTTCTTACGGTAACCAACAAAGTCTTTACCGATGATAGCGCCACTGCTGTCCTGCAGTGACCGAAAGATCTTGGATTGGATCCCGTTTTCAGCCACATCTGCGTATGCCGAGCGGTAAAGCTCATACTGCGTGCAGTACTGTTCGACTAAATATGTATCGATCCGCTTGACCCGTTTGGTGCTTTCCAAGAAGGGCACGATCTTACGCCAGCATACTTTAGCCTGATTGCCCAAATAGGCGGGAGGAGTGGTGGCCAAGCAGCCGTCATTTTGCTGATAAAAGGTGCTTTTGGACATCGTTCGGCCCTCCTTTCCGTTATTTTGACCCCCCGTAGGCAAAAAGTTTTTCAAATTTGGTTTTTGTGTAAGACGATGGCTATGTGTGTGCTCCCCCGTTCTTGACGATGGGGCGGGGGGTGTTTCAATTTTTACACGCTACAAAGCCCGTCACATCAACGTTTTCGCTGTCGTCCCAAAAACGGAACGATTTTATCGACTGACCTGATCGGTTGAACGTCTTGTCGTTGGTTGCCTTGTCCAGTCCCATAGTATGACTGCTCCCACTGTGTCTTAGCATAGTGACATGATCGACAGATAGTCGCCAGGTTGTTCACGTCCGCCATACCTTGCTGGTCATACTCGATTGGTACGATGTGATCGACCGTGTTACTGTTAGATCGTCCACAGTATTGACAGATGTAATGATCACGATCCAATGCTAACTGCCGCAACGACTGCCATTGCTTGCCACGATAGAACTGATATTGCTCTTGCTTATCGTACGTGCGATACCTAGTAACTGTATTGTACTTGTGCATCGTCGCTTGATCGCCTGACCGTGTCCACTTCTGCCGGGATGCTAGATACTCAGCCTCGTGCTCATAATGTTTAGCACAGTAATGATCCGGCAGCTTGACCATCAAATGACAGCCTGGCTGTCGGCATCGTCTTACTCTTGGCATTATATCCAGCCTCCTAACTTAATTATTTATGTATCAAAAAAAGCCAGTCGTTTGACCAGCTTTGAAAAAGTAAGCTCTCGCACGGAGTCGAACCGCGTCCTGTCATCGCAGAGCTAACTCCCGGCAGGGAAACGAACCCCGCTTAAACGAACCATCTCAGGAGTGTCAGAGCAACACATTGGGGATGCAATGTGTTGCTCTGGCTGCCCGCTCGGATGCCTGATAGTAACACCGTCATCGCATGGCTATGGCTATGGCAGGAATCGAACCTGCTGCAACCAGTGTTAATTTGGAATACTAAAATAATAGGCTTAATAGTGCTCTGGAGAGCCAGAGCTAAGCTTCATTGCCGAGTCGAACGGCCATATCACCGGATGAAGCTGCTAAAAAATTAAAAGTAAGAATGTGTGTCGGTTCAATACTACTACTCGCTATCTATATGCCAGGCAACGCACCTGGCTAAAGCCATGTCCGGAGTTGCACCGGATCATGGCCAATGTTTAGTTTACTATCTTCAAGGAGAGGATCACCCCCACCTACGTGGGGAAAAAATATGAAAAAAATAGGTCGGTATTTAATGGAGTCTACAATTACCAAGTTGTTCAAAAACATGCCATCGATTTGTCGAGCGGCTATCTCTAACCTTTTCGACACTATCAATTATGCACCGCTCTCAGCCCAATTTGTCCGGAGTTTGTCCGATGTTTGTCAGAATATGTCCGATTAGTCTTGTTTGTAGACAAAAAGATTGATATGGCCTTGACTGCTTTCCCGGAGATATCCTGCCAGCACGCAACACGACGTCTGTAGCATTTGCTGTAGAGTCGACCGCTTATAGCCCAGGTCCTCTGCCATTGCCGTCTTATCTCGCCGCTTGATATAGCACTCAGTGATTAAGTACGTATTCCATTGATCACACTCATGCAGACATAAGAGTGCCCGCCTGGTCCAGGACACGATCTGCTTTGCATCAAGATGGTCAACAATCTCATCTTCAACACGGTTTTCATATCCACCAGAGCCAGGCATCCCCGATAGTGATGGCGATTTGAGATAAGACACTGGCGTGCCAGCCACCATGCATGCATCCCTGTAAGTCTTCTTAAGATATGTCCGTACTTGTTCAGCCGTCTTCTTCTCATCAACTTCCGGAAACAGCAGTCCCACTCAAATCACTCCCTTGTTCATAGCTGTCTATGCCGCGTTTGCGAAACAGCCCTTTTTCTGTCAAATACAGAGCACCATCTTTAATGTCTGCCCAGTGCAATGCTTCTGCTGGCGAAAGAGACTCGTATTTATAGCCGGTCTTGGCCAACTTTTTGGCGTCAGTAGGGCCATAGCCAGTAAAAGACACTCCGAAATACTTGGTGATTGCTGTCTTGCTAAGAGTGAAGATCAGCTCTTTATCATCAAGTGGTAGTATCCGATTCCTGAATTTTGGCGGCACAGTTACATGATTCTTTAGCTTGACGGTCCGAATAACCGTTTCATTGATGCCGGTTATCTGCTTAATTTCTGCTGCAGTATAACCACCCTTAAGCCAGTCAAGCACCTCTTCTTCACGGGATGCATACTTTCTTGTGACTTTTGGCGTTATTGATCCATTATCAACATCCCATAGCTTCCAGAGCTCAGCATAGGCTTCAGCCGGTACTGATCCAATCCAGCCTGGGCCTTTGCCCTTACGATCATACTTTTCTTCGATGACATGCAACAGCTCTAATGTCTTCTTGCACTTTTCTACTCTGCTCATTACCATGGGATACTCCAAATTGCCAAGGCTAAGGTCAAAATAAACACCGTGCATGACAGCCACGTTAGCTTAAGCAATACCCAGATTGTTGCCAAGTCAGCGCATCCCCAGCACAGATAGATTGCAAATTCCTGCAGTGTGATACTCATACTCGTTCCCCCACTGGCAAGCCGGCATAATCCTCAATCGCTTTATTCTCTGCCCCACTGATCGCTTCTACGTCATAAACGATAAAACTGTCTTGAATTGCTCCATTGATCCAAGCAATCTTATTTTCAAGCTTGTCATAAACCTGCACATCATGCGTATTGGCTTCCAGTACTACGTCATGTCCGCCTTTGGCTAACTCACGCACAAGCTTGGTAAAGTTTGTATTCATTTCTTTTCACTCCTTACTGTTCAATTTCTTCTATGCTGACAACAACCTTGGCTTCCGGGCCATAGGCCTTATAGACACTGGCCTGAACGATCTGCTTGTCATCTTGATAAGCCAAACCATTCAGCGCATCGCAGACGCCCTTGGCTATGTTGTCGAAGTCTGGCTTTTTCGCTGGTTTTTCCAGCCCTTCCAGGCAAGCCCGTGTCCTGGACTTGGAATAGGACCTAGGAACCGCAAAAAACGCCTTAATCGTCAGCCTGATTGGGTTAGCAAGCGGATCACCCATATAAGCTCGTTGAAAGCTCTGAGCGATTCTTGCTTTATACTCTCTTGATTTCGGTGGATCGTACGTTTGCACATATCCCCGCCGCCTGGCAAAGCGTGGCCGACCCTGGCCGACCGGATCGCCCGCTATAGTGAATTCAATTTCCATTTGAACTCCATTCAATCTCTATTTGAATCTTCAAAATCAATATCTCCTTCCAGGGAGCGCTTGATTGCAGGTGCTGCAAAATCGAGGTCCTTATACTGAGCTATTTCTTTTAAAAACCAGAGCTCGATTTCATGCTTCTCTTCCGCATACTTGTGATCCTTCTTGTCTCCTAGTCCAGCTTCCCCAAAGAAAATATCAAGACGATCTTCCCAGTTGCACTGGCCCTCTTCATAAAGCTGGTTATAAAAAAACATTTTAAGGTCAAAAATTTGCGAACTAATTGCAAGAACTCTTTGAATATCCTTGTCGTCTTCTTCATTTCTGCCGTGTCTGAATCGTGCAGCCGCAGCCGCACAATGAGTAAAGAATTCCGCCAGTTCAAGCGCAGCCGCAAGCTGTTGCCAACGATACAAATTGTTGCTCATTTTATTTTTCTCCTTCGTTTGCATGCTTTAAAAGTTAGTAGATCACTCCAACTGGCGTCATATGGTAACTATTCATCTTTTGCATCCCCCTCATTCACTTCTTCCAGCATTTCCTTGACTACTTTTTTGATCTCATATTCCGTGTACGGCAGATGATTGCCGACACCCCGTAGCATTTGCGCTACAACGCCTTCGCTATAATAGCAGCGCTTTGAAATTTCTCTAGCGGTTATCCCGCTTGCCAGCAGCTGCTCACGCAAATCCCATAAGCCTTCTAATACATTGCCGTTAAGGCAAACTGGACAAAGATAGGCGTCGCTTTTAGAGCGAGACCATAGTACTCCGCGCTTAATCAAATGCTTGTGGTCACATGCCAGGTGCTTGACTACGAGTCTAATTTCAGAGCTTGACATTTTCATGTCTTCAATTTCATATCCAAGATCTTGTGTTTTCTTTTCAATTGCCGCAACATGCTCTTTTTGTGCCTTAAGCATTTTGCAATTAGAACATCCACGTTTTAAAAAATCTCTTCCGATAAAATTAGCCAAGTCGACATCAGTTTCTTGGCCACAATCGAGGCACTTAACGGTCGCTCTGCTTTTCAGGATTTCAATTTCGTCAATGCTTGGGTAGACAACTTGCCAATGACCTGCTTTTTTGGCAAATCGCTGTCTAATTTCGTCATTTCCTAGCCTTTTTTGAAACATCATTTTTCCAGCTTTCCAAATCGCAAACTTTCAAGACTTCATCCGTTTGTGGTAGCTTGTGAATTTCGCTAAAAGCCATAAGGTCATCGCTGTCGTTGCGGATGAAATAGGCGGATTGGCCCACTCTGGTTAAAGAGTCGCACTGAACTGCGATCCCATTCATCCCCCTGATTGACATATTAAAGAGCAAAAACGGCAGCGCCCGATCACTCATCTCTTCAACTTGATACCAGTAGTGGCGTGGGTCATAGGTAAAGATAGACATCCACTTTGGCCGTTTCCCGTTATCCATTACTGGATCAGCAAGGCGATCATGCTGCCAGCGCTTGATCACCAGCCCGCCGGTGCCTGCTGCTGGTTCGTAGTAAGTCCCGCTGCTGTTGCCTACTAAGGCCTGCAGTACGGCCGCTACGCTCTCCGGTGTAAAGTCTTGCTTCTTAGTCTTGCGCTGGGCTTGTTCGTCTTCGAAGTACTGGTGAAACCAGTCGAAGCTCAGGTCGGTACTGATCTCAAGGAATTTCTTAAAGATCTTTACCCGCTTGCCATCGTCCAGCATCAATTCCATTAGCTTAGTCGGTGCCTTGAAAGAATCGTCGATCCCAAGAATTCCGTTTACTGTCTCAACGTCAAACTCCATGCTATGCCCCCAATTCCATCATTGCCGTTGCCATTTTTTGCTCATCCTGTTTCCGGCGCTTTTCCAAAAGGTGGATATAAACTCGCTGAGTGGTTTCCGTGTTGGCGTGTCCTAGCCGCTCAGCGACATATTGGATACTAGCCCCATTTGCGATTAGCAGGGATGCATGCGTGTGTCGCAGGCCATGGACCGTAATGGCAGGGATGCCAAGCCGCTTACAGATCGCCTTCAAATAGCCGTTCACTGTTGCATTGTAAAGGGTCTTATTTGACCGCGGTCGACCATTTTTCGCAGGTGGCTCTGCCGCGTACTTTGTGATATAGATGCTTTTCCCTTCGGGCACGTCTTTGGCATCTTCCTGCAGCATTCGCAAGGTCAGTATGTCAACCGAAATGGTTCTCATCGATGACCAGTTCTTAGTCGGCATAAACTCCTTTTCTTCCGGAATCAGTTTGTAATTGTAGGTTTTATTAACGGTGATTGTGCGGTCGCTTGTGTCTATGTCAGCAGGCGTTAGGCCTAGAGCTTCGGCATATCTCAAGCCGGTCTTAAGCATTAAGATACACAGATCTGCCATGAAAGAGTGGTCATCTTCCAGCGCTTTGCAAAGCTTGCTTGCGTCCTCAGCTTCCAACCATTTGTTTTTTTGCTTGTCTTTGACTTGGCTAGTCGCTCTTACACGGTAGGTGATATCCATATCAATTAGCTGATCGTGATATGCATCCCTAAGTGGTGCAAATAGAAAGCGCGTAAAGTCTTTCGTAGTCAGGTAGCTATGGAATCGACCATAGAAATTTACGATTTGCTGTACGTCAGATCTTGTCATCTTTTCCAAGATCATGTCACCAGCAGCCTTTTTCATCCAATCGAGCGCCAGATACCACTTCCTTAGAGTAACAGGCCGAACTTCGGCCGATTTATATGTATTAATCCATTTTTCTACGTATTCGCAGAAATTAGTCTTTTTCCGCACTTTTTACCACATCTCCCATTTCCATCACCGCCGAAATCTCACGAACTTCTGCAATTTGAAGTACGTTGACCATGAACTTTTCGCCACGCAAGCCATAGCACTCTACCCAATTTGGCCAGCTTTCTACAATCTGCTTTTTGGCTTGGTCTCTAGTAATCATTGTTTTCCTCCCTAAAGCTCACGTTCTGCCAAATTCAGCAGTTTAACCATTTCATCATGTTTCATCCAAAATAGCGGCCCGCGGTCAGTGTAGTACGGCATGCATCCATAAATTACATCGATCCAGTCTTGCTTGTGTTCAGGATCATTTGTAATTTTTTCGGCTGCCATAGATCTAGAAATGCGAGAAATTGCTGTCTGAGCTTCGTAGAGTGGCTTCTGTTCATCCCCTGTGACTCCATAGTGCCAGTAGGCAACTTTTGACAGCCGATTAATCGCCCAATAGGCAAGATCAAGGCAAGCAGATAATTCAGCATAGTCAGCCGGTGCTTTAATGTCTTTCAGTGTCATGGCTTGCTCCTAAAACGGCAAATCGTCGCTTGAGACATTGATTCCAGCATCCGCGTCACCAGCACCAAACGGATCGCTGAGCGATTGTGCTTGGCCATAACTTGAGCTATTTTCTGGCTGAGGTGACGCCTGCTGGCCGTTAACCCCACTACCAGCATAATTACCTTGTTGAGAACTGGAAACGCTCTGAGAGCCATTTTGGGCTTTCTGGCCGCTTGGGAGCAATTTAACTCTTTCAGCAACTACTTCCGTGGCGTAAACTCTCTGGCCTTCTTTGTTGTCATAATTGCGTGTCTGGATACGTCCTTCAACGCAGATCAACCGACCCTTGCCAGCATACTGGCTCAGAATTTCAGCCGTTCTGTTCCAGGCAACGCAGGGGACGAAGTCCGCCTCGTCTTTCTGCTTTGAGCTGTCTTTATCGACTGCCAGCGTAAAACTAGCGACTGAGATCCCTGATTGAGTGGTCCGCAGTTCAATGTCCTTAGTCGGACGACCGATCAAAACCGCGATATTTGTCATTTTTTGTTCTCCTATTCGTCTAAATCAATTACTGTCCAGCCATCATGCAAGGTGGCCGTATGGCACTGCACTTGCTGGTATATCCAGCTAAGCGGTACCCCAATACTTTTGGCAGCCAGCTTCATGCTCGGGAAGAACCTGGTCTCTTCGGTCATCATGTTGTAGAGCAATACTGGCTTGCTATTTCTTCTTTGCTTTTCCATCTTCAAAACGGCAGGTCACCTGGGGCGATTAAGATATTTGGATGGTCATAGCTACCATCCCATTGATTCAGCAGATCTTGCTTAACGTCTTCTGGCATGCCAGGGATGCTGACGTTATCAAGGTCATCAACGCTACTGATCTTGCCTTCTTCCATTAGTCGATCAATATGGTGCTTTCGCTCTTCATCCCAGCCATTCCATCCATAGAGCGACTTGATCGAGTTAATCAATTCATCCTTCTCAGCAGCGGTGCCGCCGTCAGGATGGCCTTTGATGTAATCCTTGTAGGCCAAATAGATGCCATCATGGTCTTCCCGTGATCTAGCCCTAATCGCCTTGATAATTGGATCAGACATAGGATTATTTGCTTGATTTTCCCCCTTGGGGTTCCCAGGCTTCGCCTGGGGGAAAGTAAGTGCTCTATTATCTGTTCTATTGGGTATATGTTCTATTATCTGGCTCACCGGTGACCCCACCCCCGGTTCATCGGTGAGCCCAGGGTGGGGTCGCTCGTGAACCGAGGGTGGGTTCATGTATGATCCTATAGCTGGGCCTGTTGATATCTTTCTGTGGATAACTAGTGAAGTACCTGGCTTATAGATGTTTTCACGGGTTATCAAGCCTTTAGTTTCAAGCAGTTTCAGCGCTCTCTTTATTGAAGGCTTGCTACAGTTATAGAGCTTCGCCATCTTGTCATTTGACATGTAGAATTCCCCGGTGACGTTCAACATCGACCAGATCTCGCCGAAGATCAAGATTGCCTTGGGAAACTTCTGGAGATCTGGATCGTGAGCTACGCCTGCTGGAATGTTGAGGAAGTATCTGCTCCCTCCAAATTCCTCAATGTTCTCTGTTTTCTCTGTCATGGTATAATCTCCTTTAGATGCAAGGCCGGTCGGCCAAAACTAGCCCTTGCATCCCTAGCGGTCTAGCTCTGTAGTGAGCTAGGCTTTTTTTCTGCCTTTTTCCCGGTCGTGAAGTCGTTTGATGCCTTGATCAGGCGCTTAATCGTCTCTGCGCTCATGATGCTCACCTCCCCGATAAACCATTGCCCAGGTAACTACGGCAATGGTTATTAATGCTGCCCAATTTGACGCTACAAGCATCCCTGATGCCCGCAGCCACATCCAAGATGCGGATAATACCGCAATTAATGCGTAAAGCATGCTGTCCTCCTATTTGCCTAAAATTGCCAATACTACACCAATGATTGCCAGAATCATTGATACAATCGAGATGATCCTTGATGGAGATCAGGCCTTTAAGGCTATGGAGACCCGACTAACTTAATCTCACAGCTCATCCCAATGGTCTTCCATCCATTGGCGAGCACGATACTCATTAATTTCAAAGCTACGACCTCTCCCTGGATTAGCGTTCTTACACCAATCTGGGTGATACTTGTAAATGATGTTTTCCTTCACCCAGTCCTTACCATGCTGAGGACAATACTTCTTAATAAATTCATCTAACCCAATCCGCTTGCCAAGGGCGTCCTCCATTGGCAGATAGCCCTGATCAATCATGATCTGATCCACAGCTTCTCGAAGCTCTTGATTGTCTACATGAATTTCCATCTTCGTTTCCTCCTCTCAGATCATCTAATGAGACGCCCAATGCGTCAGCAATCTTGCATACGTTGACGAAAGATAACTGTGAACCATTCTTGTAATTATGAAGGCTGGTATCTGGAATGCCGGTAAGTTTGGCCAATTTATAGATACTCATCTTCTTCTTTTTTAAAATCTTTTCAATTTCATTCCACATTATGTTGTAGCCTTTCCGATTTGAAACACACTACATCTAGCGATATAATTTGTGTGTATCCATTTACACTGGAGGTGATCAATATGAGCAAACTTTCTCGCGATGAATTTAACAAAGACTTCAAAGAAGCACTTGAACAGGCCCGATAGTGAATTCGAGAATAAATGGCCTATTCAAAAGCGGGTAGAAGAATTAGCTACGGAAATTAATTCTTCTAAAGACTTGGGAGAGCAGCTACTAGCCATTTACACCCAAGCAACGACCGAAAGTAATCTTTACACAGACTTTGTCGTTAAAAAGATGCTTGAACACTACTTGAAGATTGATGAGTAACGTTTAGAGGCCTAAATCAGCCTCATGTTTCTTAGCCATTTGTTCACTGGCCTTCTTTGCTGTCTGAATGTCTGCCACATCTACGTGGACTTTAAAGCCAATGTCAGGCTCGAGGGCTTCAATTTCGTTCAAAGTTTTTCTCAGCTCCTTTTCCTGCTTTACTGCACGGGAAAGGAGCTTTTCTAACTCATCTAAATGTTCTAATTTCATGCTTAATGCAATTTTGTTGTCTTCCATCTTGATCACCTCTCAGATCGACTTCTCAAACGCATCAGACAGATCCTCAATCAGCCTGATCAGCTTCGTTTCAGTCTGCTTACTGATCAATTTCCTGCTATGCTCATCGCACAGCTCTTTTACTCCTGTTGCAATTGCTTCAATGACCAATTGCTGCACCTTTTTAATTGATTCTTCCGTTTCGTACATTACCTACGCCTCCCCGTGATCCAGTGCCCACCAGGCAACAGCTTGGACGGTTGGATCCTCATCATTGATCATTTGCACGCAATAGCCTTTTCTGAGTGCTACAACTGCCCGTACTTCTGGAGCCTCGTCACTAGCCAGCTTGTCCAGTTGACTAAGGCTGTTGGTACTGCTGGCAACGGCCGCACGAACCTCTGGGGCCGGATCTTCAATCAGCTTGTTCAGGCCGTGCCCACCCCGGGCAACAGCGGCCCGTACTTCTGGCGCTGGATCATTCACCAGCTTGTCCAGCTTACGCCCACGATAGGCCGCATAGGCCCGCGTGCTGGCATCTTTGGACTCAGCCAAAGCGTCCAAAAGGTACTCTTTAGTGTCAATCATTTCAGTCACGCTTTCTGCTAAAAATCAAACTCTTCCTCCCGATCCGCCAGCCGTTCCAGTTCCATCCGGGTAGCTACTGACGGAGTCCAGCGGGCAACGTAGTCACAAACAACGTCAAAGTCACGCTTGCGGAGGTTAGCCCGAGTACGAACGCCGGTTACCTGGAGCACACCAGTATTGATGTCCCGGTAGAGCTCACTCCGCTGCTCCCGATTAGCTGGCACACCGTGGTTGACGTCTGCCACCGCCAGAAATGACCGAACTGCCCGTCCAGTGAGCTTGCCAATGTAGTTGTATTCGCCTGGACTCAGTGGTTCTTCTGCCTTGAACTGCTCAAACGTCTCTTCTAGCTTGTCCAAGCGCTCGTTTTGCTCATCAAGGGCCTGGACCGTCAAGCGAAGAATGTCAACCGGCTTGCGCGGAAGGTCAACTGGCTCTGCTTGCTGGGCTGAATAGCCGCCATGCTTCCGAATGGCTGGAAGCACTTCTGAGGTGACCCAGTGCTTGAATGCTTGCGCTTGTGGCAATTGAGAATTAAAAATTAATGTGTAAACGCCAGATTCGTTGATAACAACCTTGTTGGTCCAATCATTGTCGGATGTCCAGAGGCTACGTAACGAATCGCCCGAATCCTTGCGGGACAAGGACTTTCGGTCTTCTCTATCTACATGTTGATTAACTGCTCTACTTAAATCTTTGTACCCCAGAACTTCTGCAACGTCTTTACCAACGAAGTATGGCTCTTCGTCAATTAGAAGTGTCCGGACTTGTTGACCTTTAAAATCGAACAATTGAATTTTGGTGTCCATTGTTATCCTCCTGTTCCGTCCACTTATAGTGGCTTTTCTGTTTCAAACATCACTTTAAGTGGCTGTTTTTGGTAAAAAAAATCTCATCTACAGTTTTGCCGAAAAACTTGGCGACTTTTAATTTGGTTGCATCACCTCCCCGCCGTTCTCCAGCTTCCATCATCGCAATCATTGGCTGCGATAGCCCCAGCTTGTCAGCAAGCTCTTTCTGTGACAAATTATGGGCTTTACGCAATTTGGTTAGTTCGTTCACGTTTGGTCCTCCTTTCCGTTTGCTTGATTACATGATATATCACTCAAAGTGATTAGTCAACACTTAAAGTGATTATTTCTTTGCTTTTTTTGTCACTTTAAGTGTTACCATGATCACAGATAGTAATAGAGAGGTGACCAGAAATGACAAATTCTATAGGCATTAAGATCCAGAACTTGCGCAAGCAAGCCAATATGTCCCAATTTCAATTAGCGAAAGTGCTTGGAATTGCTGCAAGCACCTTAGGCATGTACGAAACTGGAAAAAGAGAACCCAGCTTAAAAGTTCTAAACCGAATTGCTGACTATTTTAATGTATCGACTGACTACCTTCTGGGTAGAAGCGAGCCATCTCAAGAAAATAAGCATGTAGATGAGACCGTTGAGCAGGCCCTATCTCACGTAATGAGCTTCGACGGAAAGCCAGTGACCGACCATGACCGTGCCATCCTTCAGCAGATTGCAGAGGCCTACCTTAAAGGACGTGATCCAGATGAGGACAATCAATAACCATAAGGTAGTCTACTGCCCAATGGATGCAGACGGCTACTATATGGCTGACCTTGACCTAATCGTCATCAACTCCGATTTGCCACCGCTTCGACAGAAGTACATCTTAGAGCACGAATTAGCCCACATTGGGCAATCATCCCTCCTATATGAGGCAACGCCAGCAGAACATATCCGCTTGGAATTTGAAGCCAACTGCAGCATGATAGCTGGCATGCTTGACGACTATTTAGGGCAGACCGGCCTAGCGATTGAAGAGATCAGCAAGGCCCAATTCATGGAACAATGTGGCCTGTCTGGCCAGTACGATAACGCGGTCGATCGTGTCCTGATGTTGCGGCTCAATGGGATGCAAGCAGCACTTTAGTTGCAAACAAAAAAGCCCGCGCTTGCGGGCTTGGAAGGATATGTTATGAACGATAAATAATAAAGGAGTGAGGAATATGTCAATTGGAACAAGAATTAGATCGCTTAGAAAGTCTAACAAGTTGACTTTGGAAGAACTAGCCAATCAACTAAATTCTAGAAACAGTTCTGCTGGATTCACTAAAGGCCGTTTGTCAAAATGGGAAAACGACCGTGAAGAGCCAAAGCTCTCATCTTTGAACCAAGTCGCTCAATTTTTTAACGTTGATATTGATTATTTTTTTAATGAGTCTCAACCGTCAAATGCTTCATCCCTGCCAAGAAATATAGCTCGCATCCCTGTTATTGGCACGATCGCTTGTGGCGATCCTATCGATGCAGACGAAAATATTGTTGACTATATTAACGTTCCAGAGCCAATTCCTACAGGCGCTTTTGCACTAGTCTGCGAAGGAAGTAGCATGGAGCCATCAATTGTTGATGGAGATAAAGTAGTAATTGAGCCAACACCAGACGTTGAAGATGGCCAAGTGGCTGCCGTGCTTGTGGACGATCAGACCAAAGCGACTCTAAAGCGAATCAAGCACATAGGCAACTCAATTTGGTTGATGCCGGATAATCGGGATTATGACCCGATCGTCTTAGATGCTCAGCACCCCGGCAGGATAATTGGCAAAGCAATTAAGTTGATACGGGACAGAATCTAACTGGCCAGTACGACAGCGCTGTCGATCGCGTCCTAGCACTACGTCTAATTGGGATGCAAGCAGCACTTTAGTTGCAAACAAAAAAGCCCACGCTTGCGGGCTTGAAAGGATATGTTATGAACGATAACCATAAAGGAAATGTACAAAATAGAAATACTGGCACTAAGAAAGTAACAAGAACTACTGGCAGAAAAAGACCGCCATCAAAATAATATCAGCTTTCTGGGTCTTCAATTGCAACGATTATGATAAAGCGCTTCTTAAAATCAATAAATTGACGTGTGTCGTATTTTTCTTGATACGTTTCGCTTTGAATCTTGAGCATTAGATCATCATAAGAATCTTGCAAATGAGTTTCGCCATCCGGATCTCTAAAAGGATCGACACGGATACAACTGTTATTCTCATCGGTGCTGTACTCAGAGAGAATTCCGTACCCCAACGGATTATGTTCAAAATCATAAACATAAACCGTAGTTTCTTCGTCTTCAATGCCCAAAGTTGATTCTAAAACTGATTGATTATCAATTAAGAAATCTTTGCTTTTATGTTGTGCTGCCTTCTTGGAATACAAAGTAAACAGCAGATCATGCAGTGGCCAGGCCAATAGGTATGTAAGAAGCCAAGCCCCGACTAACGTGATTAGCATGACAGCAATTAGAAGCATGTCACCTTGCAAGTAGCTTGAAAGAAGATTTTTAGCCAATAGATAAATAGAAAAATCAACGATAGACCATATTAAGCTATAGCCTAGTCTTGCCTGATTAGAGTCTTTGTAGAGATTGACTGTTCCGAGTTGTTCAGTGACCATGAAGTTAACAAAGCCCACCCCGCCAACTGTTAGTAGTGTTGCAATAATGTCGTTAAGCAACTTAATCGCCTCCTCTATCTAATTATAGAGTAGTGATCGTATCAAAGCTATTTTGGCGAGAAGATCCAAATGATTCGCTATGGCAGTCGATAAATAGCATGGCTTATCTGTCCACCTTTGGCGTGCCTGACCGAATACTGCTGCACTGATCAGCAGATTGTCAGCGAATAATTAGCAAATTAGGCAACAAAAAAGCCCCTCGGCTGAGGAGCTTTTGAACTAGAAATGAGGTGAACATGAAACACACCAAAGAAATCCTTGTCGCGCTTACATCTTCTGCTGGTACTATCGCTATTTATAAATCTGGTTTAGAGAACTGGATTATCATTGTGCTAGTTGTAACATCTATCTGGGCCATTGTTTCCCTAATTTCCTGGATAAAGCAAATTGGAAAACTGGAAGCTGAAGTCAACTATTGCCATCTGCAGATTGAAGAAAAAGGCGCGAGAATTAAAGAACTTAGTGAATTCGAACGCGCGTATTTTGATGCAAAATCAAGATTAAAAGTGCAGTCAGAAAATGTCTCACAGAAAGTCAGCAGTACTAACAACAACAGCAGTACCGCCATGTCTTCTATAAAACAAGATACAAGCCAGTAATAGCAGCGGTCAATTCTATTTCTAAATCTTTGGCTATATCCGCTGGAGATAGATCTTTCTCGTGAAGCTCAGAAACCATTGAATCCAAAGATTTAGATCTTGGTTTTGCTCCACTGAGTAAAACAATTAGCAAATTTGTTTGTTCAGCTTCAGTTAGAGAGTTAACAAATCTCTTAATTCTTACAGCTGCTGGACTTGGTTCAGAAAAAATAGGAAACATTTGAATCACCTGAAAGGAAAATGATGAACTACTACGAAAAAATTGCATCCCTGTTTTTGGGAGAAAAGCAAAATAAGCCAATTTTAATTCTTAAAGCCGACCAAATTCCGCTTAATCATCCTCTAGACTTATCACTGGCTTTGTTCATGATTGAACTGGACAAGCCTTATCAGCTCAAAACTGAAGTGATTGACGGCAATGGCAACTTGATACTGAGCTCCCTAACTCCAGAGTTTTCCTCAAAAAACCTAGATGCTTCGAAATTCGAAGTACTCGAAGAAAAGTACTTTTCCAGTACCTTTTCGCTAACTACTCCTATAGTACATTTTACTTCAAGTGGAGCCTACCGTATAAAAGTTACGCTTTTATCTGGTGAAGAAAGCCTGGATTATACTAATGTGTATTTCTACATAGATAAAAGATAACAAAAAGCGTGCATCCCACAGTGAATACGTACTTTTCCATTAGTCAAGCTGGGCGGCAAGAAGGTCTAGAAGATTAAAACCGACAGAAGCTAAAACTAAAAGGCCTGCAAGCACGGGCTAGGACAATTTTAAGAAACTTTGAATTATGGAACTATTATTAAACCAGCAGAAAGCTGACGAGCTTATTTCAATGCTGAAGGTCTTTTTAAGAGACAATCTCATTAATCTGGAAGATGGAACTAACACAAAAATAGACATTTTGTCAGATCGGCACGACAGAGAGTTCACACTTTACATTCACTATCAGCGCAATAACTATCACTTGAACTTTATGGATTGCTCAACTAAAATAAACTTAATCAGAATCAACCTAAATGGCAGTTTCCATAAAAACGCCAATGGGGACATCATTAGGGGAAACAGAGTCAACTTGTTCTGTGAAGACGAATATAATCAAAGAGAAGATGGCATATATATGAGAGCGTATAAATTGCCCTATGACGACATTTTAAAAGAGCCAAAAACTTTCATTGATGCTTTTGACGAATTGATCAACTACATCAATCTTGTCGACAATAGGCACACGTTGAATGTTGTGCCATCGCTATTTAATAGCGGTGAGAATTATGGCTACGATCATTGATAATACTGTATTGGCTAAAATTAAGTCTAGTTGGAATCAATGGATTAAAAATTCGGTAGAATTTTGTGCAATCAGCGAAAACGATATTCAAGTTATAACGTCTTTCACTGACTATTTTGACGACGGTATTTTGTTCGATATCATCAGTAAGCCTAATGGCACCTTTGTTTTAACCGATAAAGGATACACTCTCTGGAATATGGAAGTTAACGGCATTGATTTAACCAAGAAAGGCTCAACTAGATATAAGCTGTTTCATTGGTACCTTAAGTCATTTAACGGCACTGTTTCAAACAACCATATTCAAACAGATGATATCAAGTTAAGCAACCTTTCACAGGCAATCAGCGATTTTACTCAATTGCTTTTGAGAGTATCTGATTTGGGTATAACCAATAGAGCCAATACTAAAGGCATATTCTTTGATGACGCGAAGAAGTATTTCGAAAGAGAAAAAAATACGCAATTTTACTTCACCACAAATAATATTGCACTTGGAAGGTCTAATCAGCACTATAAGTTTGAATACAACTTTACCCCAAAACTAGGCACAAATAAATTAACCAAGCTTTACAATACGCTGTCCAAAAATACTATGGAAGCAATCATCGGAATATCTAGTGACACAACTGACTATTTTAATGAAAATTATTCTAACTCATCTTTCAACATTTTGGTTAACGGAATTGCTGACAATTCCATGCAATACGTTAGCGGACTGAGAGAGCATGATATAAACGTCATAGACTTTCAGGACAAAAATGACGTAATCAAAAGCTTCGGTAATGTATCTTAACTGCACAATGACACAATAAAAAAGCACGTTTCTAGGTAAAGTTCCTAAAAACGTGCTTTTTTCTTTGATTTACCTCTTGAAACATATTTCCACATATGGAAATATATAAATGTGAGGTTTAGAAAGGAGGTAAATCCAATGTTGAAGTTATTGTCTTATCTTGCTGCTAGCGTTTTGATCTCAACCGAAATTGCTAAAGAAGTCGAAAGTGTAATTGGGTTGCACTTAGACAACGAGCATAAGAAGATCAAAATCAAGCAAGAAAATGACAAAGACAAAGGAGACTCTACATAGAGGCTTCTTGCCTTTGCATCCCTATTATACCAACATTGGATACGAAAAATGAAATATTTTATTTTAGTAAGTGCCATCGTTTATGGAATTTTGAAATTAATCGAGCTTAAGTTAAAACAGGAAGATAAAAAATTAGATGAACGTCTTGCAGAAGTATCTAGATCAAAACAAAATAACTCGGTATCAAGTAGCCAAAAAGACCGGAATCGCTAACACAACTCTGGCCAACGCAGTTAAAGACACTAAGCCACTTTCTGGCCAAACCGTAAAAGTGATCAGCGCAGTTGCACAAGTATTAGGCAAGACACCTGGGCAAGTCCTAGACGACCTAATCAAGCTTGAAAACAGCGAGGGATAACGATTGGCACACATCTATAAGCGCAGCAATACTTGGACTGCCAGAATTACTAAGCGTATTGGTGGTAAGCTAATTCAGTCTTCTAAAGGCGGCTTCAAAACCAAGGCCGAGGCTAAAAGCTGGGCTACTGAGCAGGAAGCACTTATGCTTAAAGGTGTCGATATTGCTAATGACCCTACACTCGTTCAATTTTTTAACGAATGGTATCACACATTCAAAGAAAAGTCGGTAACTTCGTCAACGAAGAAGCGCTATGTCACTCACGGCCGTATACTCTCCGAGTATTTCAAAAATACCAAGTTAAAAGACATAAAACGTACTGACTACCAAAGGTTCTTAAACTGGTTTGGCGAATCGCATGCACCAGGTACGGTTCACAAGCTTGATACGATGATTATAGATTGCATTTCTTCAGCAATAGCGGACGGCTTGATTTCTATGGACTTCACGGCTAAAACGATTATAGCTGGTGACGACAGCAGAACTAGACACGTTGAATATCTAAACTTAGATGAAATCAAACGGTTGATCAGCTTGTGCTATGAAAATCGTCAGCCTAGATATACGAGTCCCTACATGATCATAACGGCAATTTACACCGGGATGAGATTAGGAGAGATTAGTGCACTGAATTGGAGTGATATCGATTTTAGTAGTAAGCAAATATCGATTACTAAGTCTTGGAACCAAGACCGCCGTGAAATGAGCAAGCCTAAAACTGAGTCGTCTATTAGAACCGTTCCAGTCAACAGTTGGCTTCTTGAGCTGATAACTGAGCTAAAAGTGAATGAGTGTGACTTTGTTTTTGGTAATCCACTTACAGGCTTCCCCCCAACTTCGCAAGCTATAAACCAAGCCCTTAGACGCTTCCTGAAGCAAGGCAACATGGAAAAAAGAGATTTCCACTTTCACAGCTTGCGCCACAGTCACGTTGCATTCCTGCTTAATGATGGAGTCGACATCTATGCAATCAGCCAAAGGTTGGGCCATGCAAACATAGCTATTACGCTTAAGGTTTATGCCTACCTGCTTGACGATCAGAAGCAAAAAGAAGATGATAAGATTATCTCTTCACTAGACAGTTTGAACAAGTAAGAAAAGAATTGTGCATCAGTTTGTGCATCACTGGCAAAACTTCTATAGCTTTCTATAGTCTCGTTTGGCGTCATTACAATGTTTTTCGGCAATTAAGCCTGCTATATTTTTATATAAAATTTCAACCAAGACTTTGAAGTCTGGTAAAGTTACCCGTGTCTAGTGACGAAACGAGCCCGGTAGATCAATGATCTGCCGGGTTTTATTTTTGACAAAAATTCATCAGCAACAAAAACAGGCGGCTCATTGAGCTGCCTGTTTTGTTACTTCTCGGCTAAATTGACCACCCGGTCAAACATAGCTATTTCTTCATCTGAAATCTTGTGAGCTACTTCGATTACGGTACCAGGGAAATTCTGTAGAATTGTCTGGTGAATTTGCTTGGACAAGCGGGGATCCAGGGCTGAGGTCGCTTCATCGGCCAATAACACCGGCCGCTTGGCCAGCAGAGCTCTGGCAATTTCCAGCCGCTGCCCCTGACCGCCGGACAAGTTTTTGCCTTCTTTTCCGACTTGGTAGTCCAGACCTTTTTCCTCAATCAAGCTGGTTAAACCGGCTTTTTGACAAACTGCCAGCAGGTCTTCCCGGCTGACTTCCCTGCCTAAAGAGATATTATATTCGATTGTATCGTCAAGAATATAAGGCTTCTGCTGGACAAAGGAGAAGTACTCGTGGTCCTTGCTCCAGTCACCATTGGCGTCTTCACCGTTGATCTCGTAATCCCCATCTGCCAGCTTGATCCGGCCAACCAAGACGTTAAGCAAGGTTGACTTGCCCCAGCCAGACGGTGCTTCCAGCAAGACTTTTTCACCATTTTTAACAGTCAAATCGAGATCGTTTAAAAGCTTCCGGTCCCCTCTTTGCACACTTGCATCGTCTAAAGAGAGTTCCTTAAATTCATCCCGGTCCGCAGCACTTTCTTTTGCTGTAAAATCTGCCACGGCAGTAAACTTTTCCCAGATCGGATTGCTGGTTTTAATGTCATTGACCGAAGAAAAGATACCGACAATCGGATTGATAAAGTTGTTGGCCAGCTGGGAGATCATCATGAAGGTCCCCAAAGTGATCTGCCCTTGAGTCACAAAGTAGATCCCCAGGCTGAAAGGAATGATCATGCTGCAGACGTAGGCAAAGGAAGTGATGACTTCTGTCGTCACCATTTCCGCCTTTTTCATCTTGGCCAGGGCCGTTTCCATTCTCTGGCTGTAGTGGAGCATTCTGCTGTAAATACTGTCTTCAGCGTCATAGAGTCTGGCAAAAGCGGAAAAATTGATGGTGTCCGTCATTGCCTCAGTATATTTGCTGTTCTCCCCTTCCCAGGCAGAAGAAGCAGATTCAATTTTTGGCCCGAAAACATTCTGCAAAAGGCCGGGAGCCAGGGAGGCGACCAGGAAAATCAAGGATAAAGCCCAGGAAGACAGCATGGCTGCCGCAAATGCCGCGATGAACTGCAGGCCATTGAAAATAATGTCCAGTTCAGCTTCCACCCGGTGACTTTCCACTTGCTTGAGGTCATTAGTCATAAAGGACAGGTCAAATTTGGGATCAGAATTATCTGAATACAACAAATATTTTGTTGCCTGCTCCTTGATCTTCAGGTTGACGTCCTTAATTATATTCGCCTGCATAATTTGGTAGATTAAGGCCAGGCAGGCAAAAAGGACAATACCCACAACTGCTTTAATAGTTAATTGTAATAAACTCCCCTTAGGATTTCCGGCAAAATTAATGAATTCCTGGAAGACATAAGCGATAAAAACCGCCTGCAGTGCCTTTGCGGCGGCGAAGACCGCAAAGACCAGCAACTTCCACTTGCTGGCATATTTTAACGTCATTTCTCTCCTCCTCGTAAATAATAAAGTATTTCCAAATATGCTTAAAATAATACTACTGAAAAATTAAAATGTAAATATACGATTCTAATTTTTTAAAAAAGCTGTATACAAAAAGCGGCTCTGAAATAGAGTCGCTTTTCCAATACTTTTATTGTTTATACAATTACTTTTCGTTCTTCTTACGCCGGCCAAAGGCGAAGAGACTTGCACTGGCCAGCAGTGCCACAATCCCTGCCAAAAAGGCGGACTTATTCTGGCTTTCGCTCGGCTTGTTATCACTTGGAGTAGTCGGAGTTTCACTCGGCTCGTTTGCTTCTTCCAAAGCTTCCAAAATAGCCAGGTGCTTCTTAGCTTCAGTAAGTGCCAAATCCGCTGCTTCCTTGTTTACGCTGGCCAGTTTGCTTTGTGCTGCCTTGTCTGCTGCAGAAGCTTCTTTATCGGCTTCCAATGCCTTTTGGGCATCAGCAGTCTTTTCCTGCTTAGCCGCAGCAAGAGTTTCATTTGCCGTAGTCAAAGCTGCTTGCTTAGCAGACAGGTTGCTTTCGGCGCTTGCGAGTTCTTGTTTGGCTTGAGCAAGCTTAGCGTCAGCTGCCTTGAGCGCGTCAGCCTTTTCATCAGCCGTCTTTTGAGCGGCAGAAGTTGCTTCTTGCGCCTTAGTCAATTTTTCCTTTTCAAGGCGTCATTGGCCACTACCTTAGGTAAAGCCTGGTATTCCTGCTCAGCTTCGCTTTCGGCTGCCTTCTTTGCAGCTAAGTCTTTATTTGCGGCGTCGCTGGCAGCCTTAGCCTCGTTATCCGTGTCAGTCAGTTCCTTAACCTGGCCGTTTACCTGGTCAACTGCCTTTTTCTCTTGATCAACCTTATCTTGAGCTTGGCTTACCTTGCCTTCTTGGTCAGCCAAAGCTGCTTGAGCTTCATCATCAGCCGTCTTTGCTGCTTGCGCCTTCTGGCTGGCTGAGTCTGCCGTCATTTCAGTTGCACTTGCTTCATCTTTCTTCGCTTTATTTTCCATATGACTCACCTCTATAAACACACAATAGTTCGAGATAATATCCCTTAGCTTTTATTATACAAATAAGTTATTTATTGATAAGCGCTTTCACGGAGGGATATTTGCATTTCTTTGTAAAATCACGTCAAAGGCGCGAAAAAGTCCCGCTTTTCAGCGAGACTTTTTTATAATATTAATTAAACTATCTTTTGCAAATCAAGCCATTTGGTAGCGGTCTAAATCTTTAGAATAAACAACCGCTACTAAGCCTTTCTTCAAGGATAACCGGCAGCTATCCTTATCCGGCAAAAACTCATTAGAGGTAAAGGACCGCAGATAGTCACCGCTATACGGAGGCAGGTCATATAGGGCTCCCTCTATCGTCAAATCTTCTACTGGCAGAAGGCAGGTCACCCCAAAGTAGCTATAGTCCTGCTTCTTCATCTCGTAGCTGCCAGCTTGCCGGTAAAAAATCAGATTCTGCTTGTCAATCAAGGTCAGCTGGTTGGCATACTTGCGCAGGTCCGGGTTCAAAATGCCAAAAGCATTGATCGCCGCGTGGTCAAGCCGGCCGCCAGTAGCCCCGTAAACCTTTAGCTGGTCAATCTTATAATCGCCAAAAGCAATCCCCAGCATCAATTCTGAATCGGTCCAGTCCTTCTTGGGCACCGAATAGCGGATATCCGCAACCGTCCCTTCTACCCAGGCCAGTTCATCAGCCTTCAGCGAGTCAAAATCTCCGATTGCCAAATCCGGCTTAAAGCCTAATTCCAGCAAAAGCAGCGCTCCCCGGTCGACCCCAATCAAAAGGTCACCCTTGGCTTGCGCCTGCTTCAGCTGCTCCTTCAAATCAGCCGGCCATTCTTCCTTTGGCCCGCCAAGCAACACTGCCGCGTCCATCACAAAACACCCTACCCTAACTTATTTCATCACTTCAAATATTCCGGCATCCGGCCTTCCTCGATTTCCGTCCGCATGGCCAGATAGTCATCATAGCGGAAAGCAGCGATTTCACCTAGAGCCAGCTGGTCCTTGACCGCGCACTTCGGTTCATGCAGGTGCTGGCAGCCCCGGAACTTGCAGCCCGTACTCAAGGCCTTAAATTCCTTAAAATACGTACACAGTTCATTCAGTTTGATCGGCGTCAGATCAATTGCCGAAAAGCCTGGCGTGTCTGCTAAAAAGCCTTCCCCTAATTTGAAAAGGGTAACCGTCCGGGTTGTATGTTTTCCCCGGTTCAAGCTGGTTGAGATCGCGCCCGTCGCCTGGCCCGCGTCTTCCTTGATAAAGTTCAGCAAAGTTGACTTCCCCGCCCCTGACTGGCCAGCCAGAGTCCAGATCTCGCTTTCCCCGATCTGCTTGGGAAGTTCTGCTGCTAGGCTTTCCCTGTCCAGGTAAACCCGGTAGCCGATCTTTTGGTAGTAAGCCAGCTGGCTTTCAATTTCTGCCAATTTTTCCTTTTCCAGCAGGTCGCTCTTTGACAGGTAGATCGTTACCTCTACTCCCTGCCAGGCAAAAAAGACCAGGAAGCGGTCCAGGAGAGCGGTGGAGAAATCTGGTTCAACTGCCGAAATGACCAAAAGCACGTGATCGACATTAGCCACCGCCGGCCGGCCGATCCGGTTCTTCCGGGGCAGAATCTTCACCAAATAAGCCAAGCCCTGTTCATCCAGCTTGACCTGCACGCTGTCACCGACCTGGGGCTTCTCCCGGTTCTTGCGGAAAACGCCCCGGGCCCTGGTCCGCACGACTCCTGCCGGCGTTTGCACGTCGTAGTAGCCGGCAATTAAAGAAACTACCGTTCCTTGTACTATTTCTGCCATTTAATTCCCGCTTTCACTGTCATCTGCCGAAATCGTCTCATCAACTACAGTTTGGTCATCACGGACAATCTTGATCTTACCGTCACCCTTAGTAACAGAAAAAGTGATCGTAAAGTCCGTGTCCTTGGTGATGTAAAGGTCCCGGTAAATATTGCCGAGACTGTGGTCGTCATCCTGGATATAAATCCGGACATGGTTGCCCTGGCTGGGGGAAGAGCTGGAGCTTGACTCACTTAAGCTTGATGAGCTCTCTGCAGCCTGGTAGTCAACCGTGAAGGTCTTCTTGACCTCTTTCTTCTCAGCCCCCTTGGAGACCGTAATCGTCAAAGTATCACCCTCAGAGACCTCGCTGCCAGCGGCAGGATCAGTGGAAATCACGTCACCGCTGTCCACGCTGTCCGAGTAGTCCTTCTCAACCTTGACGCTGAGCTTCTTGCTCTTGGCGTAAGACTGGGCGTCTTCCAGGCTCTTGCCCGTCAGATCGGCCAGTTTAAAAGTTGCCTTCTTGCTGCTGGAGGAGCTTGAAGGCTTAGGCTGGTCTTCTAAAGCCACGGCCACCACCAAAGTGATCGTTGTCTTAGAGGCATCTACCTTGCGGCCGGCCTTGACGCTTTGGGAAATGATCAAGCCTGGCAGGTACTCATTTGATGGCGCCTTCCGGCTCTTGACCTTGAAGCCCAACTTGTTCAGCTTCTTTTTGGCGATCGACAAATAAAGGCCCTCAACATCGGGCACCTTGGTCAAGTTTGGTCCCTTAGACACCAGCAGGTTGACCTTTTCCCCCTTGTCAACGGGACTGTTGGCCTTCGGCGTGGTCGAAATCACCTTGCCTTTTTTAACATCGCTGGAGTAAGTCCGCTTAACGGCGCCTACTGCCAGGCCCGAGCTCTTCAAAGAAGTCTTGGCTGCCTTCTCCGTCATGTTCACGACGTCCGGCACCCGGACATTGTTATGGCCAACTGCCAAAAACATGAAGAGCAGGATGGCAAAAACCGGGAATAATGACCCAATCCACCACCACTTATATTTCTTGATACTAGCCCAGAAAGACCGCTTCTTTGGCTCTTCAGCCTTGCCTTCCTTGGCCTTCTCAGCCTGCATGACCTTGCCGTTCAAGGCTGGCAGGATCTTAGTTTCATCATTATTGCCGTGGCTTGGCCGGTAAATTGCTTCGCCTGCCCGGCTCGGATCCAGACTGGAGTCCAGGTCTGCCTTCATTTCAGCCACGGAAGCATACCGGTCCCGCGGATCCTTGGCCGTCGCTTTTAAAACAACGTTTTCCAGGGCCTGGGGAATGGCCTTGTTTTGCTTTCTAAGGGACGGAATATCGTCTTCAGCATGCTTGAGGGCAATTGCCACCGGCGTTTCCCCATTAAAAGGCACATGGCCAGTCAAGGCCTCATACAGGATGATCCCCAAAGAATAGATGTCAGACTGCTTGGTGACCATCCCGCCCCGGGTCTGCTCAGGAGACATATAGTGCACCGAACCCAGGACCGAGTTGGTCTGGGTGATCGCGCTTTGGTTCAAGGCGACCGCGATACCGAAGTCAGCAATTTTGATGTTGCCTTTTTCATCCATCAAAATATTCTGCGGCTTCAAATCGCGGTGAATCACATTGTGCTTGTGGGCCAGTTCCATCGCTGACAAAATCTGGTCCATGATCTTGATGACCTGCGGGAGGGGAATCGGGCTGTTTTCCCGGATATAGTCCTTTAAGTCAGGTCCCTTCACGTATTCCATGACCATATATGGCAGGCCATGGTCGGTCCCCACGTCAAAAACAGAGACAATATTAGGGTGGCTCAGTTCACTGGTGGCCAGGGCCTCTCTTTGAAAGCGGGCCAGAACCTGGGAGTCCTTCTGCAAATCAAGGCGAATAATTTTAACGGCGACCTGTCTCTTCAAAATTATGTCATCAGCCAGGTAGACGTTGGCCATTCCGCCTTCACCCAGGGTGTCGACGATCCGGTAACGGTCTCCAAGCAAATAACCTTTATTGATCACTCGCGCCATCCTCCTCATTTACGGCCAGGCAGACGGTAATATTGTCGCCGCCGCCCAGACGATTGGCTTCATTGACCAACTTGTTGCACCTCTCCTGCAGGTTCAGGCCCTTGGTCGCCAAAACCTGTTGAATCAAAGGATCCGATAGGGAATTGGTCAAGCCGTCAGTGCAGAGAAGGAGCACGTCATCAGTCTTCATTTCAAGTTCATTATATTCCGGATCAATAGTGCTTGAAACGCCTAAGGCTTGCGTAATGATATTTTTCTGCGGGTGGGTCTTCGCCTGTTCTTTGGTGATCTGCCCCATCTTGACCAGTTCATTGACTAAAGAGTGGTCTTCAGTGATCTGGCGGAAATTCCCTTCAGAGTAGCTGTAGGCCCGGGAGTCACCCAGGTGGGCAAGCAAGACTTCCTGGTCAAAGAACATGGCCAGGACAATCGTCGTGCCCATCCCGTTCAAGTCCGGGAAGCGGTCTGCGGCCTTCAGAATCGTTTCGTTTTCTGAGCGCAGCTGGACGTCCAGCCATTTTCTGGCCAGATTCTTGTCGTGCAGGTCGGTGTTAGCGAAATTGTGGCCCAGGTGGCTGACTGCCATCGTGGAAGCAACGTCGCCGCCCTGGTGGCCCCCCATCCCATCGCAGACGATGGCCATGGTTACCCCAACGCGATTCTGAAAAATCTGCACGAAGTCTTGATTGCTCTCTCTAACTCTACCAATACTTGAAGCAAATGCCGTTTTAATCACAAGTACTAACCTCTTGTCGTAAACTTGGCAATGAAAAATCCATCACTGTTGTAGCTGTCGGGCAAGATCTTCAGCATCCCCTTGGGCGCGGAGATCTTGGCCGTTTCAAATGGTTTCAATGCAAAATCTGGATGCGCGGCTAAAAATTTCCGCACGTTTTCTTCGTTTTCTTCTACAGAGATTGAGCAGGTGGAGTAGACTAACTCCCCGCCCTTTTTCAGCAAGCCGGATACTTCGTTCAAAATGTCCAGTTGGATTTCAGCCAAATGGCTGATGTCTTCCGCTGTTTTCGTGTAGCGGATTTCCGGCTTGCGGCGCAGCAGTCCCATACCGGAACATGGTGCGTCTATCAATATCTTATCAAATTCTTGCCCGGAAAAATACTCCCTTGCCTTCCGCGCGTCCAAAGCTTTGACCTTGACCCGGTCAGCAACCCGCATTCTGGCGGCATTTTCCTTGACCAGACGCAATTTCTTTTCATGGATATCCAGAGCAGTCACTTGCCCGTCAGGCAATTGCTCAGCTATTTGAATGGTCTTGCCGCCTGGGGCGCTGCAGGCATCAAGGGCCTGCTCATTTCCCTTAAAGTCAAAGGCTTCCGCCACCAGGCTGGCTGCTTCGTCTTGCACCGTCACTTCACCATCTTTGAAAAAGTCGGTCATCACGATCCCGCCCCTGCTTAAGGCATAGCTACGGCTGGCCAAAGGCGACTCCTGAGGGGCAAAATGGGCCCGGTCCAGGTCCCGGACGACCCGCTTTTCATCAGCCAAAGCCGAAATCCGGATTTCGTTTTTCGCCTTGCTGTTGAAGCTGGCCATGATTTTTTCTGCCCTGCTCTTGCCCCAGTTGGCCACGAAATAGTCGCTCAGCCAAAGGGGCATGCTGCACTTGACGCTGAGATAGTCTGGCGCGTCTTTTCCCGGCAGGACCTCTCCTCGCCGTAAAAGCGAGCGCAAAATCCCGTTAACCAGGCGGTAGCCGCTAGATTTTGGCCGGCCATAGGCCTTAGCCAGCTTGTTGGCCTCGTCTAAGACTGCCCGGTTTGGCACCTTGTCTAGAAAGAAGATCTGGTAGGCCGACATCAATAAAAGGGGCTTGATATATGGCTCTCTCAGCCGGGCCTTGACCAGGTCCTTGAGCTGGTATTCCAGGTAAAGCTGGTATTGAATGGTCCCATAGACCAGGTTGGTGGCCAGCCGGCTCTCTTCACCCGGCAGCTTGGCCGCCTTTAACGCGTGGTTTAAGCTGATATTTGAATATGAGCCCTGGTTAATCACCTTCATCAAGGTGTCTAGGGCCACGGTGCGGGCGTTAGTCTTCATCTACGATCTTTTCTCCTGCTGCAAACTTCTTCCCCTGCCCGTTCAAAAAGTCCTTGATGGCCATGGCCTTCTTGCCATTTGGCTGGACTTCAAGCAGGTTCAAGACCGTGTTGCCGGCAAAGCTGATAGCAAAGCGGTCCTGGTTGGTCAAAAGGTGGCCAGCTGGCAGACTGGTGTTGTCGTCAGCCACTTCTGCCTTCCAAACCTTTAAGCGCTGGCCCTTGATGACCAGGTAGGCGCCTGGGTCCGGATTGAGGGCCCGGATCAAGTCCTTGGCCTCCTTGGCCGTCAATTTCAAGGAAATTCTTTCTTCAGCCTTGCTGATGGTCGGGGAAAAGACTACCTGGCTTGGATCCTGCGGCTTTTTGACAATTTCGCCACTGGCAATCTTTGGCAGAGTTTCCAAAAGCAGGTCCCGGCCAAGCGGAGCCAGTTCTTCGAAGACTTCCCCGCTGGTCTCATCTGGTCTGATCGGCAGGCTAGCCTGGGCATACATGTCGCCGGCGTCCATTTCCTTGACCATTTCCATGATGGTGACCCCGGTTTCCGCATCCCCGTTTCTGACCGCATACTGGATCGGTGCCCCGCCCCGGTATTTCGGCAAAAGGGATCCGTGCACGTTAACAGCAGCGATCTTAGCGGACTTCAGGAATTTGGTCGGCAAAAACTGGCCAAAGGCCGCGGTGATAATGAAATCGGCGTCAAGCTGCAGCAATTCGTCAAGTTCAGCTGACTTGGACAGGCGGACTGGCTGGTATAAAGGCAAGTCGTTGGCCAAAGCCACTTCCTTGACCGGGGAGTAAACGACCTTTTGCTTGCGGCCAACCTTCTTGTCCGGCTGGGTGACCACGGCCAAAATATGATAACCGGCCTTGATCAGGCCTTCCAAAACTGTAGCGCCGAATTGCGGCGTTCCTAAAAAGATTACTGAATTCACGTTTTTATTCCTTTACATAATTCTCTCTGGCTCTGAATCGATCTCAACAGTCAAGCCGTACTTTTTCACTTCCTGGGCCTGGTCCTGGATCTGGTGCAGGAGCTCATTTAAGTGTTTTTCTCTTTTATATTTTACCAGTATTTGGTAATAATACTGGCTCTTTAAGCGGCTGATCGTTGCCGGAGCCGGCCCTAAGATAATAGTCGGCGCCCGCAATTCCCTCTGCAATTGCCGTTTGATTTTAAACGCCTCCCGGGCCGCGTTTTGCTCATTTTTGGCTGAAACGGAGACCAGGACCGTGTAAAAGTAAGGCGGGTAGTCGCCGGCATGGCGGACCTGCATTTCTTTAGCGTAAAAAAGCTCATAGTCCTGCTTTTGCGCCAGGTGGATAGCGTAGTGGTCCGGATTATAAGTCTGGATCATGACCTGCCCTTCCTTGTCGGCCCGCCCTGCCCGGCCAGCTACTTGCGTGAGCAGCTCAAAAGTCCGCTCAGAAGCGTTGTAGTCGGGCAGCCATAAACCAGTGTCGGCATTGATTACCCCAACCAAAGTTACATTAGGGAAGTCCAGGCCCTTGGCGATCATCTGCGTGCCCAGCAAGATGTCGGCTTCTCCTTGGCCAAAACTGGTCAAAATCTTGTCATAGCTGCCCTTCCTCCGGGTCGTGTCCACGTCCATGCGGAGGATTTTAGCTTGCGGAAAAAGCTCAGCCAGCTCTTCTTGCACCTTCTGCGTCCCCGTCCCCAAAAAGCGGATCTGCCGGTCCCGGCAGTTGGGACAAATCTCCGGAACAGCTTCTTGGTAGCCGCAATAGTGGCACTGCATAGTCCAAGTGTCCTTATGCATGGTCAAGGACAAGTCGCAGTTAGGGCACTTTAAAACAAAGCCGCAATTGCGGCAGAGCATGAAGTTGGCAAAGCCCCGCCGGTTTAAAAGCAGGATTACCTGCTCTTTTTTCTCCAGCCGCTTTTGAATCGCCTCAGCCAATGGACAGGAGATGTCAAACTGGCTGCCGGCAAACTGCACGTGCTTTAAGTCAAGCAGGTCGACTCGCGGTAAAGGCTGGCTCTTGGCCCGCTTTTTTAAGCGCAAAAGCTGGTAGACCCCCTTTTGGGCCCGGGCCCGGCTGGCCAAAGACGGCGTCGCGCTACCCAAAATCAAGGGACAGTGATGGTAGCGGGACCGCCAAATTGCCACGTCCCGGGCATGGTAGCGGGGATTGTTGTCCTGCTTGTAGGAGCCTTCATGCTCTTCATCGATAATGATGAGGCCTAAATTGTCCAAGGGGGCAAAAACCGCGCTTCTAGCGCCTACGACCACCTGGGCCTGGCCCCGGCGGATCCTGCGCCATTCGTCATAGCGCTCACCTTCCGACAAGGCCGAGTGTAAAACCGCCACCTGCTGGCCAAAGCGGGCCTGGACCTGCTTGACCATCTGGGGGGTTAGGGAAATTTCCGGCACCAGCATCAAGGCTGTCCTGCCCAAGGCCAGGGCCTGGCTGATCGCCTGCAGGTAGACTTCGGTTTTCCCGGACCCTGTCACTCCTTCTAAAAGAAAGGTCTGGCTGACCCGGCCCTTGATGTCCTGACTGACCCGGCTCAAGGCCGCGGCCTGCTCGTCATTTAGGTCTAAAGGCCGGCTGGGAGCAACCGGCTTGGTTGGCCGACGGTATTTTTCCTGGTCTTTTTCCTGCAGCCATTTCTTGCTGACCGCCGTTTTTAAAGTTGCTGAACTGATGCCCAGACCGGTCAATTCTTCCCGGCTTTTAGGATAAGCCGCAAAGTCCCCGGCCAAATCAGCCAGCAATTTTCTTTGCTGGCTGGCCGTTTTTCTAGTTTCTAAAAAAATCTCCTGGTAGTCAGCGGCCGACAGAAGCGGATAGTAGACTGAAACCAGCTTCTTTTTCGCCTTATTTTCAACCAGGTATTCTATCCTGGCCTCCCCCTTATTCAGGAGCTGCTTGACCAGCTTGATCAGACGCGGCTCTTCTAAGTTGGCCAAATCCACCGGGTCTCCCGCAAAAAGAGGCATTTGCTCTGCCCGCGGGCTGTTTGGCAGGAGGATTTTCCGGTAATTGGCCCGCATTACCCCCGGTAGCATGGTCTTGAGGATACTGATCCGGTAGGCAAAAATCTGCCGGGCCAGGTCGCTGGACAGGGCGACCAGCTCGGGAGTCAAAGGCGGCATTTCATCGACCACTAAGAGCAGGTCCTTTAACTGGCCGGTAAAGTCGCTGCTTTTTTTCACGGCGACGACAAAGCCCTGGACCTTGCGGCGGCCAAAAGGCACCACTACCCGGCTGCCAATTTCAACTTCCAGGTCATCAGGGATATGGTATTCAAAAACGCGGTCAGTCTGGTGGGCGGCCACATCGACAATAACTTCTGCGATCAAGTCCTTCTCCCTTCCTTTACGCTAAAAGAGGAGCGGGCTTCTGGTCCGCTCCTCTTCAAGGATTATTCGTTGGCTTCACCGTGAGGGTCAGCGTCAATCGTTATCTTGCCGGCAGCAATTTCTTCCAATGCCTGGCCGACCGGCTTCAAGTTGTGGTAGTTGTCCAAAGCGCCCGGCTTGCCGGCTTCCAGTTCACCAGCCCGCTTGGCAGCCAAAACTGACAGTGAGTATCTTGAATCAACTTCATCTAGCAGCTTGTCAATTGATGGATAGGTAATTCTCATCTTAGTCCTCCTTAACCATTTTCCGATAATCGTCGATCACGCGCTTGACGCTGACGTGTTCAGCGTCAACGATTGCTTTAATGTGGTTGACGGCGTTGGCGACAGTGTCGTTGACTACCGCGTAATCATAGTCCTGCATCACCAGAATTTCCTTGCGCGCTTGGGTAATTCTGCCCCGGATCACGTCTTCGGATTCCGTGCCCCGGTGTTCCAGCCGGTCTCTTAAAGTGTGCAGGTCAGGCGGCGTCAAGAAAATAAAGACGCCATCTGGCATTTGTTGGCGAACCGTTCTGGCCCCGTTGACATCGATTTCCAGCAAGACGTCCTTGCCGGCAGCCAGCATTTCCTTGACCGGGCCCAAAGGGGTCCCATAAAGGTTGCCGACGTATTCGTTGTATTCCAGCAGCTGATTGTCAGCAATCGCCTGCTTGAATTCTTCCCTGGTCACGAAGTAGTAGTCTTTCCCGTTCACTTCGCCTTCACGGGGCTTGCGGGTAGTCATTGAGACTGAGTATTCGAAGGGGAAGACCTTGTGTTCAACAATTGCGCTTTTGACGGTTCCCTTGCCCACCCCGGACGGGCCGGACAAAACCAACAGTAATCCTTTATCTGCCATGATAGCTCCTTTTTTGACTAGTAATTCTATTTTGGACCATAAGCGCCTTCTGATCAAGTCTTAAGGCCGAAAAAAGCTTTTTTAAAAAAGGGGCTTGCTTTTTCGAATACTTGTTCGTATAATATGTTTACAAACAGGCGTTCGAAAATGATTTACTTAAAGGAGTCTTCACCATGTCCAAATTTCAAAACTTTGCCAGCCAAGCCGCTCAGCCCCTTAAGAAGGCCTTTCACTATCTCTTTGCTTATGACGAAGACCGGCTCACCCTCCGCGGCGACAGCCTGGCAGTTAACTTAGCTAAATTGCAGCTGGCCTTCTTGAAGAGGCAGTATCTCCTGGTCACCTTGAATGACGGCAGCTGGCGGGTCGGCAAGATCACCAAGCGGATTTCACCCAGCCGCTTCGTTTTCCGCGATGCCGACAACAAGATTTTTTACCTGCTTGACATTAATGACATTTTAACAGTTGAGCTACCTTAAAGTAAAAAAGAGCCTGGTTTTTCCAGACTCTTTTTGCACTTATGTTCTCTTACGCTTTTCGTTATTTCACGCTGGCGTACTTGAACTGCCAGCCGCCGAGGTTGTCGTTGTAGACATTCTTGATTTCCGGTCTGATCAAGTAAGCAGTTGAGATGTAGTAGATTGGGGTGATCCCTTCATCTTCCAGCAGAATAGCTTCGGCCTTTTGCAGGTCGCTTACCCGCTGGCTGCTGGAAGCAGTTGTCTTGGAGTCCGCGATCAAACGGTCGTATTCACTATTGCTCCACTTACCGTAGTTTCTGCTGTTGTTGCTGGTCAGAAGGTCCAGGAAGGAGATAGCGTCGTTGAAGTCGGCGATCCAGGTGGAAACCATGACATCGAACTTCCCTTCTTCCCGGCGGGCCATCCGGGTCTTAAACGGCACGGTCGTGGTTTCGACCTTGATCTTGCCCAGGGTCTGGGTCAATTCGCTCTGCAGGGCTTCTACTGTCTTCTTGCCGGAGTCAGTGTCATCAGCCATGATGGAAATCGTGATGGATGACTTGCCTAATTCTGCCAGGCCTTTATTAAAGAGCTTCTTGGCTTCAGTCTTGCTGTACTTGTTGTAGGCTTCTGAAGTCTTGGCAACACCGCTGGTGTATTCACTGCCACCGACATACATGACGCCCTTGGCCGTGAAAGTCTTGGCCGGCTGGTTGTTGCCGCCCAAAGTGCTGCAGAGGCCAAACCGGTCAATAGCCATGGAGATGGCCCGGCGGATGTTGACGCTGGCCAGGTTCTGGTCCTTTTGCAAGTTGTATTGCAGGTAGGCCGTCCCACCATTGTTGATCAGCTGGAAACCTGGCTTTTTAGCCAACTGCTTGGTCTGGGAAGAGTCCAGGCTGAGGGCGTCCAGCTTGTTTGACTGGTAGAGGTTGTAGGCAGTTGACGGCGTCTTCTGCACGCTCCAGTCAATCTGCTGGATCTTGACATTCTTCTTGTCCCAGTAGTACTTGTTCTTGACCATCTTCCAAGACAGGTTGGACCCCGTCCAGCCCTTTTGCACATACGGCCCGTTATAAAGCATGTACTTTGAAGCCGTCCCGTAGTTGGACCCATACTTCTTGACCGCCTTTTCTGCCTGCGGGAAGAAGAGGGCGAAAGCCATCAAGTTCTTGAAGTAAGGAATCCGCCGGTCCAAAGTCACGACCAGCTTGTAGTCGTTTTCTGCTTTCACGCCCAGGCTGGATAAAGGCTTCTTGCCGGCAGTAATAGCCGTGGCATTCTTGATGCCTTCAAACAAGTAGGCATATTCTGAAGCCGTCTTAGGGTTGACCGTTCTTCGCCAGGAATAGACAAAGTCCTTGGCCGTGACCGGACTGCCATCACTCCACTTGGACTTGCGCAAAGTAAAGGTATAGGTCTTGCCGTCCTTGGAAACCGTGCTGCTGGTGGCCAGGGCCGGCATCAACTTGCCATTTTTCCCGGTCCGGTACAAGCCTTCCATTGTGTTCCGCAATTGGTCAAAGCTGACAGTATCACTGGCCTTGGACATGTCAATGGTCGAAATTTCAGCTGAAGTCGACCAGGAAAATTCCTGCTTCTTGCTGGCCTGGCTATTGGATTTGCCGCAAGCCGTCAGCATAATCATTGACAAGGACGCCAGAGCCAGCGGCGCTTTATTCTTAATCGGTCTCATTTTTTCGTCCTCTCTTTCTTGCAGATTTTTACACTGGTCCAGAAATACATTATATTTTATGGGAGTATGTTTAAACTTATATTAAAACAGCGATTATCCATTGTCAACGCTTTTTACCTGCAATTAAAGCAGAAATTGCGTATTCTTCCCATGCGCATGCAAAAAACTCTCCTGCCTTCTGGCAAGAGAGTTATTTTTTGATAATTTTTTTCTAATCTTGTTTCCGCTGACTGGCAATCAGGTCGGCCGCGTTTTGCTCAGCAGCTTCGCTGACATTAGCTCCGGCCATCATCTGGGCGATCATCTTGATGCTGCTGTCTTCATCAAGTTCCTTGACCTGGGTAAAGGTCTCACCGGCTGCAACCTGCTTAGCGATGGCAAAGCGGTGGTCGGCGCTGGCCGCTACCTGCGGGGAGTGGGTGATGGCGATAACCTGCTTTTGGCCGGCAATCGCGTGCATCTTCTTGCCGATGGCCGCTGCCACCCGGCCGGAAACCCCGGTGTCAATTTCATCAAAGACCATGGTGCCAACCGGCTCAACCCGGGAGAAGATAGCCTTTAGGGCCAGGATCAGCCGGGACTGTTCCCCGCCGGAAACGATCTTGACCAGCGGCATCAGCTCTTCGCCTGGGTTTGGCGCGATGTAGAAGGCCAGGTCATCAGTCCCCTTGACCGTGAAATTATCAGTCTTGGCGAAGCGGATGGAGAAACGGGCCTTGTCCATGTACAGGTCAGCCAGTTCACGCTTGATCGCTTCTTCCAGCTTCAAGGCGGTAGATTCTCTGGCCTGGTGGAGGTCAGCCGCCATGACTGACATTTTTTCCTCAACAGCAGCTATCTGATTGACCAGTTCTTCTTCGTCAAGGCCACCAGTTTCAAACTGGCTGAGCTCCTTGGAGACTTTTGCATAGAAGTCAAAAACGTCTGCCAGGCTTGGTCCATACTTCTTCTTCAAGTTGTTCAAGAGGTCCAGGCGGTTTTGCACGTACTGGTAGCGTTCTTCATCAAATTCCAAGCTGTCCATGATGTCGCCCAGTTCTGAGCGGGCATCGCTCAGCGAATATACCCCGTCAGTAATGGACTGGGCCACATTCTTGAAGTCCTTGTCCAGGTCGGCCAAATCTTCTGCCGCTCCTTGGGCATCCCCCAGCAGGCTGGTTAAGCCATGCTCGTCATCGTCAAAAAGCTGGATCATGAAGTTGGCGGATTCAGCAATCTTCTGGTAATTGTTCAGCTTGTTGAACTCGTCTTCCAAGTTCTGGTCTTCCTGCTCATCCGTCAAATCCGCTTGGGTCAACTCTTCGACCTGGAACTGGAGGATGTCCTGGCGCTGGGCCAGTTCCCGGCTGTCCCGGCGCAGGTGCTCCAGGCGCTGGTTAAGGCTTTGCCAGGTCCGGTATTCAGCCTGGTACTTGCCTAAAAGGGGCTTGAAGTCCTTGCCTGCGTATTCATCGACCAGGTCAATCTGCCGGCTTTGGTCCATCAGCATCTGCTGGTCGTTTTGGCCATGGATGTCGACCAGGTACTCACCAATTTTTGCCAAAGCGGTGATGGTGGTCAGTTGCCCGTTGATCCGGATGACGTTCCGGCCCTTGCTGGAAATCTCCCGGCTGATGATCAGGTCATCACCGTCCATCGGCAGGCCGTAGTCAGCCGCGATTTGTTCAACTTCCCGCATTTCCTCATCTTGCAGGGTAAAAAGGCCCGTCACCACTGCCTTGCTCTGGCCAGACCGGACCATTTCTTTTTGGGCCCGGTGGCCCAGCAAAAGTGACAAAGCATCGATCAAGATGGACTTGCCGGCCCCGGTTTCCCCGATCAGGACTGTCATTTGCGGCTGAAACTTGATTTTCAGACTCTTAATGATAGCGAAATTCTGGATATCCAATTCGACAAGCATAAGCGTCCCACAGCATCCTTTCTACAGACCCTGGGCAGCCCGGTCAACCAGCTCGCTGACTGAGCCGGGCCAGAGATTCTGCCCTGGATTTGCCTGGTCCTTCTTCAAGTGAAGCAAAAATTCAATATTCCCCTTGCCGCCCTTGATTGGTGAATAGTCAACGCCCAAAATGGAAAAGCCAATTTCCAGGGCCTTGGCCATAGTGTGCTCGATCACTGCCTGGTGAACCGCGTGGTCCCGGACGATCCCGTGCTTGCCGACATTTTCCGGACCGGCCTCAAACTGAGGCTTGATCAAGCAGACGGCATCCCCCTGGTCTTTTAAGATTTCATACATCGGCGGCATGATCAAGTCCAGGGAGATAAACGACACGTCGGTCATGGCGAAGTCCGGCAGGCCTTCGGTAAAGTCGGCGGGAACCGAGTAGCGGAAGTTCTGCCGCTCCATCACCACCACCCGGGGGTCATCCCGCAGCTGCCAGGCCAGTTGGTTATAGCCCACGTCCAAGGCATAGACCAGCTTGGCCCCATTTTGCAGGGCCACGTCGGTAAAGCCACCAGTTGAAGCCCCGATATCCAGGCAGACCTTGTCTTTTAAGTCAATGTTCCAGACCTTGACCGCCTTTTCCAATTTGAAACCGCCCCGGGAAACATACTTGAGCTTATCCTTTTTAATGAAAAATTCCTCGTCAACGGGAAACTTCTCCCCGGCCTTATCGATCCGCTGGTGGTTGTGGTCAGTTACAAGACCCGCCATGATGGCTCTTTGGGCCTGAGTCCTGGAGTTAAAAATTCCCTTGGCGGCCAATAATACGTCCGCGCGTTCTTTACTTGCCATTACAGTACCTTCTGATACAAATCCAAAAAGCCCAGCAAAACTTCTGCCTTTTCCCCGGCCAGGTCAGCCTTGCCCTTTTCAATCAGCTGCTTGAGTTCATTTCTGGTTGCCTCTGCCCCCAGCATGGTCAAGCTGTTGTTCTTGCCCACTTCCTGGTCCTTATGGGTCGCCTTGCCCGCTTCTTCCTGGCTTTCAACGATGTCTACCAGGTCGTCATAGAGCTGGTAAGAACGGCCAAAGTGCTTGGCGAAGGCCAGGTACTTTTGGGCCTGCTGGTTAGGGCAAGCAGCTAATGCCGTGGCCATCTGAGCGCTGGCCAAAATCAAGCAGCCGGTCTTCAGCCATTCCATGTGGTCAATCACTTCTTCACTGCTGTCTTCATTGTTGGTGGTGTCGATGTCCAGATATTGGCCAGCCACCATCCCCTTTGGACCCACAGCTTCAGTAATGATCTCGACCAGCTTCCAGTTATGTTCAGCCTGGGCGATCCACTGGATACCTAAAGGCTGGAGAGCATCCCCGGCCAAAATAGCTTCAGCTTCGCCCCATTTCTTGTGGCTGGTCAATTCCCCCCGCCGGTAATCGTCATTGTCCATGGCCGGCAGGTCATCGTGGATCAAAGAATAGGTATGGATCAGTTCAATCCCGCAGGCGGCCTGGACTTCTTTTTCGGTGATCTCAACGCCCAAGGCGTCTAAAGTTGCCAAAAAGAGCAAAGGCCGCAGGCGCTTGCCCCCAGCCATAACTGAATAAGCCATGATTTCAGCAAAACGGGGGTCATCGCTTTCTTTTGCCAGTTGTCCTTCTAAAAAATCATTGATGATTGGCGTGTACTTAGCTTGAAATTCTTTAAAAGTTGTCATGGCTTTATTCCTTTGGTGCTGAAGCATCGGTTGGATCAAGTTCCTTCTCGCTGCCATCAGACTCGATCAACTTGGCCACGGTGTTTTCGGCCTTGGTCAATTCCTGCTTCAATTCCCGGCTCAGCTTGACTCCGGTCTGGAACTGAGCCAATGATTCTTCCAGTGACAACTGGCCATTTTCCAGCTGGCCAACGATTTCCTGCAGCTCCTTGAGCTGGCTTTCAAAATTGTTCTTCTCAGTCATTCTTTTCTTCCTTAATCTCTTCAATCCGGCCGATGGCCTGGCCATCCTTTAAGTGCAGGCGAACCTGGTCGCCTGGAGCCAATTGCTGAACTGACTTGACCACGTTGCCGCTCGCGTCAGTCGTGTAGCTGTAACCCCGGGCCAGGGTCTTTAAAGGACTGTAGTCGTCCAGCTGCTGGACGGCCTGCCGGCAGGCAGCCTGCTTTTGTTCCAGAATCCGCTTGATCCCCATTTCCAGGCTCTTGGCCAGGTAGCTGTTTTCCTGCTTAAGCTGCTTGATTCTCCGGTCTGGGGCCTGGTGCTGGAGGCGCTGGGTCAAAATGCTGAGCTTTTGCCCCTGGTCTTTGACAATTACTTCCATGATCCGGCTCAGCTGCTGGGACAATTGGTCGACCTGCTGCATCTTCTGCTCATAGAGGCGCTGGGGCTCTTTCATGATAAAAGAATTCTCCAGCTGGGCCAGGGCCTGGGCCCGGACCTGGATCACGGCCCGGATGTCGGTCAAAAGCCGGGTCTGCAGCTGGCCAATTTCAGCCAGGACCAGGGTCAGGGCCGGCGTCGCCATTTCAGCGGCTGCCGTTGGCGTAGCCGCCCGGCAGTCAGCTGCCAGGTCACAGAGGGTGGTATCTGTTTCGTGACCAACTGATGAAATCACCGGCATCTTCATGGCATAAACCTGGCGGACCACTTCTTCTTCGTTAAAAGGCCACAGGTCTTCTAAAGACCCGCCCCCCCGGCCGATAATGAGCACGTCATATTCATCTGCCCGGGCTTGGATCTGCTGCATAGCAGAAACCAAGCTGCCAGCTGCGCTTTCCCCTTGCACCTGGGCTGGGAAAAGGTCAATTTCAGCGTGCGGGAAGCGGCGGTTAGCCGTTACCATGATGTCGTGGATGACCGCCCCGGAGGCTGAAGTCACAACAGCGATCTTATCTGGAAAAAGGGGCAGAGGGCGCTTGTGCTCTTGGGCGAAGAGGCCTTCTTTAGCCAGCTTCTCCTGCAGCTGCCTAAAGCGTTCATACAAGGCACCAAGGCCGGCCGGTTCCATGCTTTTGGCATAAAACTGGTAGCTGCCCTGGGCTTCATAAGTTGACAAGCGGCCGGTCACGTAGACCTTCATCCCTTCTTCCGGCTCGAACTTAACCTTGTCAAAGTCTCCGCGGAACATCACCACATTGATTTTAGACTTGTCGTCTTTTAAAGAAAAGTACTGGTGACCACCTCTCCGGAAGCGGAAATTCGACAATTCCCCTTGGAGAAAAATTTGCCGCAGGTAGGGATCCCGGTCAAATTTCTGCTTAACATACCAATTTAATTCACTGACAGTCAGGTACTTTTCGTCCGTCCCATTAGTCGAGTCCATGCTGTCTCCTCGTCAATTTGATGACTTCTTCCATTAAAAACTCTACCGTCAAAGGGCCAACCCCGCCAGGCACAGGCGTGATCCAGCTGGCCTTTTCTTTAACGGGGGCAAAATCAACGTCACCGACCAGGTAGCCGTCCACCCGGTTGATGCCTACATCAATCACGACCGCCCCTTCTTTAACCATGTCCGCCTTGATCATTTCCGCCTTGCCGACCGCGCAGACCAGGATGTCGGCCTGCTTGGTCAAGTCAGCCAAGTTCCGGCTGCGGGAGTGCAGGATTGAGACAGAAGCGTTTCTTTCCAGCATCAAGGCAGCCAGGGGCTTGCCGACAATGTTTGACCGGCCGACAATCACGGCGTTCTTGCCAGTCAAGTCAATTTGGTAGTGGTCCAAAAGGGCAATGATGCCGGCAGCCGTAGCTGGTTCGACAAAGTGCTTGCCCTGCCAGAGGCGGCCGATATTGGCCGGAGTCAGGCAGTCAACGTCCTTCTCCGGATCGATCCTTTCAATGACCCGGTCAGCATTGATCTGCGGGGGAACCGGTAACTGGACCATCAGGCTGGAAACTTCCGGGTCCGCGTTCAAGCTGTCGATCAACTTTAAGACATCCTCTTCGCTTTCATCAGCCGGCAATTGATAAACTACCTGCTTGATGCCCAGCTTCTCAGCCTTCCGCTTCTTGGAGGCGACATAGACCTTGCTGGCCGGATCATCGCCAATATTGATGACGCAGAGCTTGGGACTGACCCCATGCTCTTTTAAGGAAGCCACTTCACTGCCTAACTTTTCCCCTAATTCCCGGGCCAGCTTCTTCCCGTCTAAAATTTCTCCCAAAACTGCCTCCTTAAGAAAAAAAGCCGGCGAAACGCCGGCTTAAAGATTATTCTTGCACAAAGTTTGCCAATATGCCATTGATGAAGGCCTTTGACTTCGGATCATCAAACTCGTCACACAAGTTCAAAGCCTCGTTGATGGCTGACCGGTCTTCAATAACCGGGCTGTACAGCATTTCATACAGGGCTACTTCCAAAATTGCCAAGCTGGTCTTGCTCAGCCGCTCCAAGCGCCAGCCTTGCTTCAAGTTGGCGGAAAGCTTGTCACGCAGTTCAGCCTGCTTGTCGATCACGCCGCTGACCAGTTCCTGGCTGTAGGCCGGCAAAGTATCCAAGTCCAAAGCAGACTTGACATTGTTTTCCAATTCACTGGCCGTCACGCTGGGATCCTGGTTGTACAGATAAATGGCTTGCAGTGCAATTCTTCGACTATCGTGTTGATTCATTACTTATCTTCTTCTTGATCGGGGAATAATGGTTGATCAGCATCTTCAAAGTTCTTTTCATCTTCAGGGAAGACGAGACCAACGACATGAACATCAATGGACTTCAAATTCATATCCGTCATCTGAGTCAGCTGCTGCTTCAGAGCTTCTTGAATCTTGCCCGCAACAGCTGGCACGTTGACGCCGTACTTGAGATATACGTAAACGTCAGCCGTCAGTTCGCCGTCTTCATCAACTGAGACGGCAACTCCCTTGCCCCGATCCTCGCGGCCAAAGACACGGCTCAAGCCTGACTTCAAGCCACCGCGCATCCCGGCAACACCGTCGACCTTCTGAGCTGAAATGCCCAGAATGACTTCGAGTACCTGCAGGTCGATCTTGATTTGATCGCCCTCATCATTGCCGCTTAAAACGATTGTTGAATTATCAGCCATTTTTCCACCTCGAAAATTACTACTTAGAACGTGATACGTATGAACCGTCACTAGTATTGATCGTCAGCACGTCACCAACATTGATAAAGAATGGCACAGTGACAACCAAACCGGTTTCCATCGTAGCTGGCTTACCACCACCTGATGAGGTATCGCCGCGGATGCCTGGTTCGGTTTCAACGACTTCCAGGTCAACCGTGTTTGGCAGGTCCAGACCCAAGGTTTCACCATTGTGGGAAATAATGTTCACAATCATGTTTTCCTTCAAGTACTTGGCTTCCTGGTCGATCTGAGCGTTCGGCACTTCCAATTGCTCGTAAGTTGCCGTGTCCATGAAGACATAGCTCGAACCGTCGTTGTAAAGATATTGCATTTGCCGGGTTTGAATGTCAGCCGTTTCAACCTTGGCAGTTGAACGGAAAGTGTATTCTTGAACGGCGCCAGTCCGCAAGCTCTTCAGCTTTGAACGAACGAAGGCACTGCCCTTACCTGGCTTAACGTGCTGGAATTCAACGATACGCCACAGGTCGTTGCTGTATTCGATCGTGAGACCGTTCTTGAATTCGTTAACAGAAATCATTGTCATCTGGTAAATCCCCCATTTCTACATCTTAAATTGTACCAATAAACACTAAATTTTACCATAAAAATAATCTTACAGGTGAATGAGTTCGTCCTTTGGCAAAGTGGACAAAACTTCCGGAGTGTCGCCATTAACCAGAATATCATCTTCGATCCGGACCCCGCCTTGCGGCAGGTAGATGCCTGGTTCAACCGTGTGCACGATCCCGTTTTCCAGGGTCGTCTGGCTGAACAAAAATTCCGGCTGACACATTTCATGGATTTCCAGGCCGATCCCGTGGCCAATCCCATGGCCGAAGTATTGCCCGTAGCCGGCGTCATTGATGTAGCCCCGGGCTGCCTGGTCAACGTCCTTGCCAGTTGCCCCGGCAACAGCGGCGGCAATCCCCCGCTTTTGTGCTTCCAGAACGATCTTGTAGATCTTTTCCAGTTCGTCTTCCACGCTGCCCAAAGCGTAGGTTCTGGTAATGTCGGCGGTGTAGCCGTTATATGAAGCGGCCGCGTCAATTACGACCAGTTCGTGCTCTTGCATCAAGCGGTCGCTGGCCACCCCGTGGGCCCAGGAAGAACGGGGACCAGAAGCGATAATTGAGTCATAGCCCGGGCCGTCGCCGCCGTAGAGCTTGAAGAGGTAGTCGAGCTTGGCGCCCACGTCTCTTTCCTTGGCACCTGGCTTAAGCATTGGCAGAACTTCTTCAAAAGCTCTTTCTGAGATTTCAACAGCCTTTTTAAGAGTGGCCAGTTCCAGGTCATCCTTGACATTGCGGACCCGTTCAACGATTTCAGCAGCCATCACCAGGTCAACATCTGGCAGCTGGGATTTGATCGCGTCATATTCATAAGCAGAAACAAATTCTGCTTCGACTAAGAGTTTCTTGACCCCCAGCTTCTTGACTTCTGCCGCGATTTCGGCCGCTTCGTGGCCATGCTTCATGACTACCTTCAGTTCACCCACTGCCTGGGCTTCGATTTGCGGGGCAAAGCGGGAGTCTGACAGAAGCACCCGGTCGCCGTTTTTGGTAATGATCAGCTGGGCTTCTTCACCGGTAAAATTAGTCAGGTAGCGGTAGTTTGCCCGGTTGAAAACCAAGAGGGCATCCGCGTCCTTGTCCTTGATCAAGTCAGCAGTTTCCTTGATCCGTCTGGTCAACAGACTTAACAATTCATTGTTCTTGCTCATAAGCACCATCCTTTTCTGCAGCTTTTAAGCTTTTATTCATGATGCTTTTATTATACAAAAGATCAAGGACTTAAACATGCTTTCCCCGGAAAAAGGGCAAGAAAAAAGCAGGCAGCTGGGCTGTCTGCTCCTTTGCCGGCTTGATTATTCAGCGTCTTCTACTGGCAAAACAGAAACTTGCTTCTTGTACTTGCCAAGACGTTCGAACTTAACAACACCGTTAGTCAGTGCGAACAAAGTGTCGTCGCCACCGCGGCCAACGTTCTTGCCTGGGTGGATCTTAGTACCACGTTGACGGTAGATGATTGAGCCAGCGTGTACTTCTTGACCGTCGGCACGCTTTGCGCCCAAACGACGACCAGCTGAGTTACGACCGTTGGTAGTTGAACCACCACCCTTGTGGTGGGCGAGTAACTTTGCGTTTGAAAGAATGTTCATCATCATAGTGTTCACCTCTTACTAAGCTTCGATGCTCTTAACAGTAACCTTGGTGTAAGGTTGACGGTGACCGTACTTAGAATGTGAGTGCTTCTTTGGCTTGTACTTGAAAGTTACAACCTTCTTTTCCTTGCCTTGCTTGTCAACACTAGCAACTACCTTAGCACCTTCAACTAATGGAGTACCAACCTTAACGTCGTCACCATTAGCTACCAGGATAACTTGGTCAAAAACAACTTCTTCGCCAGCTTGTACGTCAAGCTTTTCAACGAAGATACTTTCGCCTTCGGCAACCTTGTATTGCTTGCCACCGGTCTTAATAACTGCGTACATTAGTACACCTCCGTATAAAATTACTTAGACTCGCCATCAAAGGTGCTGCCCAAAGCAGGCTTGTCAACCTTATCTGCGCGGTTGCAGAATCGAGGTATCACTCAAATTGCAACTCTGTTAGTATAGCACGCTTTGCCCGCCTTGCTCAAGTCTTTTGCCAGGCAAATTCCTGTTTTTGCCAGATTTTTTGCGTTAAACTCAAAAGAGATAATTCAGTAAGGAAGAAATCGAGGGAAAAACATGCCAAAATTCTATGGATACAAGCGCTGCTCCACTTCCCGGAAGGCCCAGAAGTGGTTTGACGACAAAGGCATCAGCTATGACTTCCAGGACCTGGTGGAGACTCCGCCGGAAAAAGCCCTGCTCTTGTCCTGGCTGACCAAGTACCAGGACCGCGGCCTGCGCTACTTTTTCAACACCAGCGGCCAGCACTACCGGCAAATGGGTCTGAAAGACAAGTTGCCAAATATGACTATAGAGGAAGCCGCTGATCTCTTGTCTAAAGACGGCAAGCTGATCAAGCGCCCCCTGGTCGTTGATGACCAGCACTTAACCTGCGGCTTTAAAGAAGAGGTCTACGAGCAGACCTGGAAATAAGCAAAAACAAGTTCCGGCTTCTGGAACTTGTTTTTTTGCTTTTATTCCCCCAAGGCCTGGGCAAGGTCGGCAATCAAGTCGTCCGCGTTTTCCAGGCCCACTGAGAGCCGCAAAAGCCGCGGCGTAATTCCCAGCCTGAGACGCCGGTCTTCTGCAACATCGTCATGGGTCTGGTAGTAAGGAATGGTCAAGAGGCTTTCTGCCCCGCCCAAGCTTTCCGCGAAAGTAATCAGCTTGACGCTCTTGAGAACCCGGTCGACTTCTTCGTCGCTGTCCAAATAAAAGGAGATCATCCCCGCCTTGCCCGGGTAGAGGACTTTTTCCACGTGCGGCGCCTGCTCCAGGAAAGAAACGATCTTTTTCGCGCTGGCCGTGTGCTGCTGCATTCTTAAAGGAAGAGTCTTCAAGCTTCTGGTCAAAAGCCAGCTGTCAAAGGCGGACATAGTGTCGCCAACCGTAATGGTGTACTGGAAGTAAAAGTCGGCCAAAACCGAATCCTTGACCACCACGATCCCGCCTAAAATGTCGTTGTGCCCGCCCAGGTACTTGGTGGCTGAGTGAATGACCACGTCTGCCCCTTGGGTCAGCGGCTTTTGGTAATATGGCGTGTAAAAAGTATTGTCAACGGCCACCAGGATATCAGGATTATAGTCATGAACAGCATCAGCCACGGCCTGGATGTCTACGCTCTTCATCATCGGGTTGGATGGGGTTTCCAGCCAAACAAGCTTGGTCTTTGGCGTCAAAAGCCCCAGCAAATTTTCCAAAGTTTCCCCGTTCCAGAGCTTGAACTTGATCTGGAAGTGGTCTTCCAGGTGACGGAAGTAGCGGAAGTCGCCCCCATAAAGGTCGTCTAAGCTGACCACTTCATCCCCGGTCTTCAAAACACTTAAGACCAGCTGGACAGCAGCCATCCCGCTGGCTACAGCGAAACCTTTGCAGCCTTCTTCCAGTTTGGCCAGGGTCTCTTCCACGGTTTTCCGGTTAGGGGTTTCCACCCGGGAATAGGTAAAGCCCTGCAAGCGGTCAAAGTTGACCGCCTGGTCCAAGTCCGGGTGCCGGTAACAGGCCGACAAGTACAGGGGCTGGGCAACCGGATTGGCTCCGTCTTTTATGCTGCCGGCTTCCGCCACGATGGTCTCAAAAGACCGGGTATCTTTTTCTGTCATCTTTTTTCTCCATTTCCTTAAATCCATTATCTTTTAGCTTCGGCCAGGGCCTGGTCAATGTCAGCGATCAAGTCCGCCGCGTCTTCAATGCCCACGGCAAAGCGGATAAGGCCCGGCTTGATGCCGGCGGCCAGCTGCTCTTCTTCTGACAGTTCGGCATGGCTCATCTTGCTTGGCAGTTCGACCAGGCTTTCAACCGCCCCTAAGCTTACTGCCAGGCTGAACAGATTCAGACTGTTGACAAAAACTACCGGGTCATAAATTTCCTTGTCCAGTTCACAGGAGAAGACCCCGCCCGCCCCCTTGGCCTCTTTGCGCAGGTCATCATAGCCGGCTAGGTCCGGATCACCTGGATAGTAAATCTTGGCGATTCCGGCCTGCTTTTTCAAAAATCCAATAATCGCTTGAACATTTTCCATCTGCCGGTCTAAGCGCAGCGACAAGGTCTTGATCCCCCGGGCAAGTTCATTGGAATCTTCCGGCGACAAAATCCCCCCAATGGCATTTTGCACAAAGTAGACCCGGTCAGCCAGCTCCTCTCCCTTGGCAATAACGGCCCCGGCACTAACATCAGAGTGGCCGGCCAGGTACTTGGTGGCGCTATGAACGACTAGGTCTGCCCCGTATTCAAGCGGGCGCAAAAGATAGGGGCTGAGGAAGGTGTTGTCGGTAATAGCCAAGATGCCGTGCTCATGGGCTAATTGGGCAATCCCGGAAACTGGCGTCACCTGCAAAAGCGGATTAGTCACCGGCTCAAAGTAGATTGCCTTGGTATTCGGCTGGATGGCTTTTTCCACTGCCGCCAAATCCCGGGTGTCAACTGCCGTAAATTCCAGCCCCCGGTCTTTGAAATACTGGTAGACGATCCGGAAGGTGCCCCCATAAATTTGGTCACCGATGACGATATGGTCCCCAGCTGCAAAAATTGCCAAAGCCGCGTGAATCGCCGCCATTCCGCTGGCAAAAACAAAGGCCCGGTCTCCCCCCTCCAAGCTGGCCAGCTGTTCTTCAACGGCATTTCTGGTCGGGTTTCCTGACCGGGAGTAGTCGTACTTTACTTGCGCCCCGATTTTTGGGTAGGCAAAAGTGGTCGCCTTGTAAACCGGCACGGCAACGGCCCCTGTTTGATTGTCATTTTGCCGGGGCTGGTGGACCAGCCGGGTGTTGAATCCCGCCATCTTTTTCCTCCTATTTGTATTAAATCTTATTTCATTATTAACTGTTTTCTTAATCTAAAGCTAATTATACCCCAAGGATCAGCCTTTTCCTAGCAGATAAGAAATGAAGAAAAAATAACCTTCGAAAGCAGTTTCCCGCTTTCGAAGGTTATTCTTTTTAACCACCAAGGTAGGCCTTTTGCACGGCCGGGTCGTTGAGCAGGTCCTGCCCGCTGCCGGTCATCTTAACTTCGCCTGAGGCCAAAACATAGCCCCGGTTGGCAATGCTGAGGGCCTGTCGGGCGTTTTGTTCAATCAAGAGGACAGTCATGCCTTCCTTGTTGATGCTTTTAATAATGTCAAAAATTTCCTGGATGTAGATTGGCGCCAAACCCATGGATGGTTCATCCAGCAAGAGCAGCTTCGGCCGCGCCATCAAGGCCCGGGCCATGGCCAGCATCTGCTGTTCCCCGCCGGAAAGAGTTGCGGCGTCTTGCTTTTGCCGTTCCTTCAAGATCGGGAAGCGTTTAAACATGGCTTCCATGTCCTTTTCCACTCCGTCCTTGTCCTTTCGGAGGTAAGCACCCAGCTGCAAGTTTTCCTTAACCGTCATCCCGGCAAAAATCCGCCGGCCTTCTGGTACCTGGGAAACCCCGGCAGCCACGATCTTAGGCGCGGTCAACTTAGCCAGGGACTGGCCCAGAAAGACGATTTCGCCATTAGCCGGCTTCAAAAGACCGGAGATAGTCTTCAAAATGGTCGACTTGCCGGCCCCGTTGGCTCCGATCAAGGTGACGATTTCGCCCTCCTTAATGTCAAAGCTGACATCGCGGACCGCCTTGATTGCCCCATAATTGACTGAGAGCTGGTCGACTTCCAAAATTTCTTTAGACATCTGCTCCACCTCCGAGGTAAGCGTTGATAACGGCTTCGTCATTTTGGATTTCACTTGGCGTCCCCTTAGCCAGCAGCTTGCCTTCTGCTAACACATAGATTCTTTCCGCCAGATTCATGACCAGGGACATGTCGTGTTCAATCAAAAGTACGGCAATCCCGTATTCGGTCTGCAGGCGCTTGATCAATCTGGTCAAGTCGGCCGTTTCTTCCGGGTTCATCCCCGCGGCTGGTTCATCCAGGCAGATGATCTTGGGCTCCGTAGCCAGGGCCCGGACGATTTCCACCCGCCGCTGAGTTCCGTATGGGAGACTGCCGGCCGGGAAGTACATGACATCTTCCAGGTCAAAGTCCTTCAAAAGTTCCTTGGCCCGCTCTCCCATGGCTTCTTCCGTCTTATAGTAAGCAGGAAGGCGGAGAACCGCCGTCAGGAAGTTTTCCTTGTAATGGTTGGTCAAGGCGATCAAGACATTTTCCAAAACGGACAACTGGCTGAAGAGGCGGATGTTCTGGAAAGTTCTGGAAATCCCCATCTGGGCCACCTTGTAGGCCTTGGTGTTCTTCTTGACTTCCTGGCCGCCAATCTTGACCGTCCCGGTCGTGGCTGGTCCTACCCCGGTCAGGCAGTTGAAGAAGGTGGTCTTCCCGGCCCCGTTCGGCCCGATCAGGGCAACCAGTTCTTTTTCGCCCACGTGCAGAGAAACATCGTCGACCGCGGTCAAACCGCCAAAGACTTTGGTGATGTGGTCCGCGTTTAAAGCATCTGTCATTTCAGTTCCTCCTCACTACTTGCTTTCTTTTCCGGCTTCTTTCATATCGCCGTCTTGCTTTTTCGTCAAAAGGCGCTTGAAAGAGAATTCCCATTTACCAAACAGACCGCCTGGCTTGAAGATCATGATGATGATCAAAGCGACCGCGTAGAAGACCATCCGCAAAACGCCCAGGCTTTGCAGGGCCGCGTCCAAAACGCCCAAGAGGGTGGTGGCCACGAAGGTCCCGGTAATGCTGCCCAAGCCGCCAAGAACCACAAAGATCAAAATGTTGATTGATTCCATGATCCCGAAGGTGGATGGCACGATCGTCTGCAAGTAAGAAGCGTACAGGGAACCGGCGATCGCTGCCGTTGCCGCTCCTAAAACAAAGGCTGACAACTTCCACTTGGTCGTGTTGACCCCCATGGCTTCAGCCGCGATTTCGTTTTCCCGGATGGAGATAACCGCCCGGCCGTCCCGGCTGTGGATGAAGTTGACGGTCACGATCGTGGTCAAGCAGACAAAGATGTAAACCACGTCCCAGGTCGCAAACTGAGGGATGTTGAACAGACCAGCTGCCCCGTTGGTGATCTTCATGTTGTTGATCACGATTCTGATAATTTCTGCTGCCCCCATCGTCGCGATGGCGAAGTAGTCACCATGCAGGCGCAGGGTTGGAATGCCGACCAGCAAGGCAACAACGATTGAAATGACCACCCCGACCAGAATTGACAGGTAAAATCCCCCTGCCGTGTTCATCGTCTGGGTCATGATCCCGGTGGCGTATGCCCCCAGGGCCATGAAGCCGGCGTGGCCCAAAGAGAATTGTCCTGAAAAGCCGATGACCAGGTTCAGCCCGACCGCCAGAATGATGTTGATCCCAATCGTTACCAGCATGTTTTCAATGAAGGTATTGATCACGCCAGCCAGCATCAAGGTGTTGATCAGGTAAAAGCCTGCCACCATGAGGATCAGCCAGCAAAGATTGTATTTCCAGTTTTTCTTCATCTGACTTCTTCCTCCTAAACCTTTTCAACTTGCTTCTTGCCAAACAGACCGCCCGGCAGGACAAGCAGGATAACAATCAAAACGATGTAGACGGCCGCGTCTCTGAAGGCTGAGAAGCCCATGGCCTGGACAGCCGTTTCCAGAAGACCGATCAAGAAGCCGCCGACAGCCGCGCCTGGGATGGACCCGATCCCGCCGAGCACGGCGGCAACGAAAGCCTTGATCCCTGGCGTCATCCCCATCAGTGGGTCGATTGAGTTGTAGTACAAGCCGATCAAAACGCCGGCTGCTCCAGCCAGGGCACTGCCCAGGGCGAAAGTAATTGAAACCGTGTGGTTGATGTTGATCCCCATCAAGCTGGCTGCATCGTAGTCAGTTGAAACTGACCGCATGGCCCGCCCGGTCTTGGTGTAATTGATGATGTACATCAAGCCCAGCGTCAAGATCAAGGTCGTAACCAGGATGATCAGCTGGATGTTGGAAATCGTCACCCCGCCCAGATCAAAAGTCTTCCGCTTGATAACCTGCGGGAAGTTCCGCGTGTCTGAAGTGACCAGGTAGGACATCCCGTTTTCAAGGAAAAAGGACACGCCAATGGCGGTGATCAAGGCTGCCACCCGGGGAGCGTTTCTCAAGGGCCGGTAGGCAACAGCTTCAATAATCACGCCGGCCAGGCCACAGACAATCATGGCTGTGATCAAGGCGGTGATAAAGCCAAAGTGCAGGTAGTTGATCGTGTAATAACCCCAGTAAGCACCTAGCATGTAGACGTCCCCGTGGGCGAAGTTAAGTAGCTTCGAGATCCCATAAACGATCATGTATCCCAAAGCCAGCAAAGCGTAAATGCTGCCGAGGGAAAGCCCATTTATCAATTGCTGGAAAAATGTTTGCAAGTTTAAAACCTCCTTGACTTGCCTGTGGCATTACCGGCTAAAAATTAATCACTTAACCGTGTAAGCCTTGTTGATCTTGCCGTTAGTCATTTGTTCAACAACGACTGACTTTTGCGGGTTGTGCTTGGAGTCCATAGTGATCTTCCCAGTTACCCCCTTGAAGTTCTTCAGACTTGCCAGACCCTTTTGGATAGCGCTTGAAGATACTTCGCCTTCCTTCTTGGCCGCGTCGACGATCATGTAAACTGAATCGTAAGCCAGGGAGCTGAAGGTTGCCGGTTCTTCACCGTACTTAGCCTTGTAGGTCTTCAGGAACTTAACAACTTCAGGTTCCTTAGACTTGATTGAAAAGTGGGTGGTGTAGTAAACGTTAGTGGCGTTCTTCTTACCGGCGATTTGGGCCAGTTTTGGTGAACCCATCCCGTCAGAACCAACAACTGGAACGTTTAAGCCCATTTCCCGGGCTTGCTTGAGGATCAGGCCGATTTCAGTGTAGTAGCCTGGCAGGTAGAGGGCATCTGGCTTCTTGCCCTTGATCGTGGTCAAGGTTGAGTTGAAGTCCTTGTCGCCTGATTGGAAGTATTGAGTAGTTACAACCTTGCCGCCCAGCTTCTTGAATTCCTTGGTGAAGGACTTGGTCAGACCAGTACCGTAGTCAGTGGAGTTGTCAGCCAGGATAGCCACGCTCTTCTTCTTTAAAGTGTTGTACATGAAGTCCGCTGCCTTCTTGCCTTGGAATGGGTCAATGAAGCAGGCACGGAAAGCGTACTTTTGCGTCTGCCCGCTCTTGGTTTGGGTAAATTCAGAGGCAGTGGCTGATGGACCAACCATTGGCACGCCGGCTTTGGTCAGGTTGGCGATTGAAGCAGTCGCGTAAGCCGTGGCTGCCGGGCCAACTTGAGCAACGATCTTGTCGCTGTTGGCCATTTGAGCGGCTACTGAAGCTGCGGTTGAAGTGGATGACTTGTTGTCGCTGATATACAGCTTAACCTTATAAGTCTTGCCGCCGATCTTAACGCCCTTCTTGTTGATTTCCTGGGCTGCTAATACGACACCCTTCTTTTCTTGCTGGCCGTAGCTGGCAACTGAACCGGAAAGTTCCAGGTTAACCCCGATTCTGATCGTATTGTCGCTGGACTTGTTGCCAGCAGTTGAGCTGGTCTTAGCGGTTGCACAGCCAGTCAGGGCTGCGGCGGACATCATAGTTGCGGCGGCTACGCCGAAAGCTTTTTTAAAATTCATGATGGTTTTCCCCATTTCAATTAAATACATTAGACTTCAACTTCTGTTTTTAACGCTTAAACCTAAATTAAAAAGTCTTCACTCATCCAGTGAGTGAAGACTCTTAATCCGGATCATTGAGCTCGCTCACAAATGCAGACGAAGAAGAGCTCACTCAGAGCTCTACATAATTTGCAAGAGAGTAATGACAGCAGCTGAGAACAGCATGGCATTATTCATTTGTTGACACATTTGACATTTCATAATTCTCAGCTCCTTTTAATTTTAAGTTGCTTTTATTTTATTTAATTTTCTCCTTAATGTCAAGCTCGTTTATCATTTTTGTTTAATTTTTCTTTTTAGCAAAAGAAAAAGGAGCCAATAGCTCCTTTTTTCCAGCTTTAAAAGCGCTTGCCGGTTGCCCGGTAGCCGATATCACGCCGGTAGAATGTCTGCGGGATATCCAGCTTGGCCAGGTAGGCATAAACGTGTTCTTGGGCTTCTTTTAAGTCAGCTGCCTCAGCCCGGACCATCAAGATCCGGCCGCCGCTGCCGGCCAAATCAGCAGCCGGGCCGGTTACGTTGGCACAGTCAACGAAAATGCCATCTTCAGCTGGCAATTGGCCCAGTTTTTGCCCCTTAAGCGGCTTCTTCGGATAGCCTTCAGCGGCCAAAATGACGCCGAGGACTGCCTCATCCTTTTCTTCAACGGCTGGCATTTCCTCATCATTTACGCAGGCAGCAACCAGTTCCGCAAAGTCGCTCTTCAAGCGCGGCAAAACAACTTCCGTTTCCGGGTCACCCAGGCGAACATTGTATTCGATCATTTTCGGCCCCTGCTTAGTCATCATGAGGCCCAGGTACAAAACGCCGTGGTAGTCATAGCCGCCAGCCAGCAGACCCTTGGCCGTCGGTTCAACCAACTGGTCAACGATTTCCTGGTATTCAGCCTGGCTCAATTGCGGAACCGGGCTGTATGAGCCCATCCCGCCGGTGTTCGGCCCCTTGTCGCCGTCATAGGCCCGCTTGTGGTCCTGAGCCAGAGGCAGGAGGCGGTAATTGCCCCCCTGCATAACGGCAAAGACGGAGTATTCCGGGCCAGTCAGGAATTCTTCAAGAACTACCTGCTTTTGCCCCTTGGCAAACATTTCGGTCAAAGTACTTTCCGCCGTTTCCTGGTCTTCAGCGATGATCACGCCTTTCCCGCCGGCCAGGCCGTCTTCTTTCAAAACGACTGGCAAGCCAAAGTCTAGCAAGGCACTAATGGCAGTTTCTGCACTCTGGAAGGTTTCATAACGCGGGTGCGGCACCTGGTACTTTTCCATGAACTGCAGAGCATAGTCTTTTGACCCTTCCAATTGGGCTGCTCTGGCATTAGGCCCGAAGATCTTCAAGTCAAAAGCATGGAAGTAGTCAACAATCCCGGCTACCAAGGCATCTTCCGGACCCACAAAGGTCCAGGCAATGTCTTCCTTAATAGCAAAGTCCTTCAAGGCCTTGAAGTCGTCTTCTGCAATACCGGTAGCTTTAACGCCGATCGCGGCCATGCCGGAGTTGCCCGGCGCGCAGAAGACTTCTGCAACGTGCGGGCTCTTCTTCAAAGCGCGGGCGACGGCGAATTCCCGGCCGCCAGAACCAACTACTAAAATTTTCAGCTTGTCTTTCATTTTTTTATCAGCCCTTTTAGTGTCTAAAGTGACGGACGCCAGTGAAGACCATGGCAATGCCGTACTTGTTGGCCATGTCGATGGATTCCTGGTCACGGACAGACCCGCCTGGCTGCACGATGGCCTTGATGCCGTGCTTACCGGCGTATTCAACGCAGTCGCTGAACGGGAAGAAGGCATCGCTGGCGATGACTGCCCGGTCGTCCAGGGCTTCTGCCGCGTGGTCGATGGCAATCTTTTCAGAGTCGATCCGGTTTGGCTGGCCGGCCCCAACACCCAGGGTGCGTTCATTGTTAGCGACAACGATCGCGTTGGACTTGGTGTGCTTGACTGCCTTCCAGGCAAAGAGGAGACTTTCCAGCTGCTCTTGCGTTGGCTTGGCTTCAGTTACGCATTCCCAGTCAGCGAAGTCTTCGTCCAGAACATCCTGGTCTTGTACCAGCAAACCGCCCATGACGGATACAGTTTCCTTGCTGGTTGCTTCGTCCTTCTTGCTGAAGTCCAGCTTAAGGATCCGGAGGTTCTTCTTCTTGGTCTTCAAGGCTGCCAAAGCATCTTCATCGTAGTCTGGTGCGATGATGATTTCCAGGAAGATCTTGTGCATCTTTTCAGCAGTTGCCAGGTCAACCTTCCGGTTCAAGGCAATTACCCCGCCAAAAATTGATACAGGGTCAGCAGCGTAAGCCCGGTCCCAGGCTTCTTCTAAAGTATTCCCTTGGCCGATCCCGCATGGGTTCATGTGCTTCATGGCCACGACAGTTGGCTTGCTGAATTCGCGGACGCATCTCAAGGCTTCGTCAGCATCCTTGATATTGTTGTAAGACAGCTGCTTGCCGTTTAATTGTTCAGCCTGCAAAACTGAGAAGGCCTTTGGCAGGGCATCTTCGTAGAGCCAGGCCTTTTGGTGGCTGTTTTCCCCGTAGCGCATGGCTTCCTTTAAGTCGTAAGTTAAAGTCAGCTTTTCCGGAGCAGTTTCGCCGGCCTTTTCAGTCAGGTATTGGGAAATCAAGGCATCGTATGAAGCAGTCAGGCGGAAGGCCTTAGCCGCTAAGCGGGCCCTGATTTCCAGGCTGGTAGAGCCGTCTTTTTCAATTTCAGCCAAAACCTGGTCGTAGTCAGCCTGGTCAACCACGATCGTTACATCGCGGTAGTTCTTGGAAGCTGACCGCACCATGCTTGGGCCACCGATGTCAATGTTTTCGATAGCTTCAGCCAGGGTCACGTCAGGCTTTTCAATGGTCTGCTTGAATGGGTAGAGGTTAACGCAAACCAAGTCGATTGGCGTAATCTTGTGTTCCTTCAAAGTTGCCACGTGTTCCGGCAATTCCCGCCGGGCCAGGAGGCCGCCATGGATGTAGGGGTTCAAGGTCTTGACCCGGCCGTCAAGAATTTCCGGAAAGCCAGTCACATCTTCAACTGAAATAGTTGGGATGCCGGCTTCATCCAAAACGCGCTTGGTACCGCCAGTTGACACGATTTCGTAATCATTGGCCACCAGGCCCTTGACGAAAGGAACCAAGTTGGTCTTGTCTGAAACACTTACAAGTGCACACTTCATTTATTTGTTCTCCTCATCAAATTTCAGCAAAGCTTTTCTCAAGGCTTCCGGATACAGGTGGTGTTCACATTCGTGAATTCTTGCTTCCAGAGTATCAACCGTATCGTCGTCATAGATCGGCACGTGCTTTTGGGCAATGGCAGGACCAGAGTCCAGGCCAGAGTCGATATAGTGAACCGTTACCCCGGTTTCAGCCGGGTGGTCGGCAAAGGCCCGTTCAATTGAGTGCAGGCCTGGGTAAGCCGGCAAATAAGCCGGGTGAAGGTTGACGATTCTGCCTTCATATTCGCTCAAAATCGTTGGCCCGATCACCCGCATGTAGCCAGCCAGGGCAATAAAGTCGATTTGGTAGTCCTTTAAGACTTGAAGGATCTTTTCTTCGTACTTTTGCTTGCCGCCGCAGGACTTGACCGTAAAAGTCACTACCGGTGTGTGGAATTTTTCTGCCCGCTTGATCACCGGAGCGTCCGGGTGGTCACAAAAGAGCAGGGCAAGGTCGCCGGGCAGGTCGCCCTTTTGAAAATGTTCGGCCAGAACTTCATAGTTAGTTCCGTTGCCGGATGCAAAAATTGCTACTTTCATTATTCTACCTATTTAATAATGATCTTCTCGCCGTCAGTTCTCTCACTCAAGTGGCCAACTTCAAAGACCTTTTCGCCACTTGCCAAAAGCAGCTGCTTGGCTTCTTCTTTCTTGTCAGCCGGTACTGCCAGGATCATCCCCAAACCCATGTTGAAGGTCTGCCAGCAGTCATCATCTGACAAATTGCCGACTTGCTTGAGGTAGTTGAAGATGTCCAGGACTTCCCAGCTGCCAGCGGCAATTTCTGCCCGCAGGTCATCATTGAACATCCGCGGCACGTTTTCGATGAGGCCGCCCCCGGTAATGTGGGCCACGCCGTGAACCAGCCCTTGCTTGATCAAAGGCAGGACAGACTTGATGTAGATTCTGGTTGGAGCCAGCAGGCTTTCACCCACGCTCTTGCCCTTCAGTTCAGCTGGCTTGTCAGTCAGCTTGACATCATGGTCCTTAAAGAGGATCTTGCGGACCAATGAAAAGCCATTGGAGTGGACACCACTTGAAGCCAGGCCCAAGAGAACGTCACCAGCTTGCGGAGTGTCAACTGACAAAAGGCGGTCTTTTTCCGCTACCCCAACTGTAAAGCCGGCCAGGTCGTATTCGTCTGGGGCGTACATGTCAGGCATTTCCGCGGTTTCCCCACCGATCAAGCTGGCCCCGGCCTGCTTGCAGCCTTCAGCCACGCCTTGGACAACTGAAGCCAGGAGGGCTGGATCGTTGTGCCCGCAGGCAATGTAGTCCAGGAAAAAGAGCGGTTCAGCCCCTTGAGCCAGGACGTCGTTAACGCACATGGCCACTACATCGATCCCAACGGTGTCATTCTTGTCCATCTTTTGGGCGATCATCAGCTTGGTGCCGACCCCGTCAGTCCCGGAAACCAGGACCGGGTGGTCATAGCCCAGGGAATCAAGGTCAAACAGGCCGCCAAAGCCGCCAATATTGCCCACGTAGCCTGGCCGCTTGGTTGAGGCTACTGCCCCCTTGATCCGGCGCACCAGTTCATAGCCGGCATTAACGTCAACGCCTGCATCCTTATAGCGATTCACGATCATTCACCTCTGTTTTGCTTCTTTAAAATTTCTTTAACCGGTTCCACATTCAGCGGTTCCTTGATTTGTTCTTCGTAGTCGTACAAAGGAGTCGGGTACTTGCCGTCAAAGTAAGCAACCGTAAGGCCCCCGTTTGGCGCGTCACCGGTATCTGGCATGTCGACTGCCTTGATCAGGCTTGGAATGCTCAAAAAGCCCAGGCTGTCGGCCCCGATCAGCTTGCACATGTCGCTGACGCTGTACTTGGCCGCCATCAAGTCTTTTCTTTCAGAAATATCAATCCCGTAGAAGTGCGGGTATTTGAAAGGCGGAGAAGCAATCCGCATGTGGACGGACTTGGCCCCGGCTTCTTTCAGCATCTGCACGATCTGCCGGGAAGTCGTCCCGCGGACGATTGAATCGTCAACGACCACGATATTTTTGCCGCTGACCACCCCGCGGACAGGAGCAAGCTTCATTTTAACCCCCTGCTCACGCAGAGCCTGGGTCGGCTGGATGAAGGTCCGGGCAATATATTGGTTCTTGATCAAGCCCATTTCATAAGGCAGGCCGGCTGCTTCAGCATAACCAGTCGCGGCTGACAGTGAAGAGTTTGGCACCCCGATAACCATGTCCGCTTCTTCTGGAGCTGGCTGTTCCTTAGCCAGCAGTATCCCCATCCGCTTTCTGGCGGTGTGGATGTTAACCCCGTGGATAATGGAGTCTGGCCGGGCAAAGTAGATGTATTCCATTGAGCAGACGGCCAGCTGGGTTTCAGTCGTGTAGTGGTCAATCTTGATCCCGTCTTTGTTGATGATGATGAGTTCACCTGGCTGCACATCCCGGACCAGCTTGGCGTGTACCGCGTCAAGGGCGCAGGATTCGCTGGCTACGACATAGCTGCCGTTGTCCATTTGCCCTAAAACCAGGGGCCGGAAGCCGTTAGGGTCAAGGGCGGCATAGAGGGTGTCATTGGTCATCAAGAGGAAGGCAAAGCCCCCTTTGACTTCGTTCAAGCTGGCCTTCAAGGCTTCGATAAAAGGCATACGGACCTTGCGGCGGATCAAGTGGATCAAGACTTCCGTGTCAGAGCTTGACTGAAAGACTGACCCGGAATCTTCCAGGCGCTTTTTCAGCGTCTTGGCATTGGTCAAGTTCCCGTTGTGGCAAAGGGCGATTTCCCCGTCCTGGAAGTGAAAGAGGAAGGGCTGGACATTGGCCAGGGAGTCTGAACCGGCAGTACCGTAGCGGACGTGGCCGATAGCCATGTTCCCTTTTAAAAAGTCCAGGTCAGCCGGGTTGGAAAAGACTTCTGACAAGAGCCCCCGGTCACGGAACTGGCGGAGCTTCTGGCCATCGCTAGCCACGATCCCGGCCCCCTGCTGGCCCCGGTGCTGGAGGGCATGGAGACCAAAGTAGGTCACGTTGGCCGCGTCAGGAACATTGTAGATCCCGAAAACGCCGCATTCTTCATTTAATCCTTTGATTTCATAAGGCATGGCAGGGCTTCCTCCCAAATTTGCTTCAATTCCGCTACCGGCAAGTCGGCTGCTTGGTCCTTCAAGGTCAGCTTCAGGCTATCGCCAGCAGTTTGGCCGATCTTAACCGCATCAGCTGCCAAAGCTGCAGCAAATTCAGCTGAGTATTCGCTTGGCACGCTGACCAGGAAGCGGCCTGGAGTTTCGCTGAAGAGTTCGGCACTGGTCAAGTCGCAGGCAACTTCTGCCCCGATCCCGTGGCCAAAGCTGCTTTCAGCCAGACTGACAGCCAGGCCGCCTTCGCTTAAGTCGTGGGCGCCGGCCACGTGGCCGGCTTCCATTTGGGCCAAGAGGCGCTTCTGGTAGTCCTTAATGTGGTCTAAGTCCAAATCGTTCAAGGACCCGGAGATTTCCCCGGTCAGCATCTTTTGCAGTTCTGAGCCGGCGTAGTCTGCCCCGGTTTGGCCGACCAAGTAAAGATCGTCGCCTTCTTCTTGGAAGCTGTCTCTGACCAGGTGGTCCAGGTTCTTGACCAGACCAACCATGCCGACCATTGGGGTTGGGTAGATAGACTTGTCGTCAGTTTCGTTGTAAAGGGAAACGTTACCGGAAACAACTGGAGTTTCTAAGACTTCACAGGCCTTGGCAATCCCCATGACTGAGTGGTGGAGTTCCCAGAAGACTTCTGGTTCGTTCGGGTTACCGAAGTTCAAGCAGTCAGTAATGGCCAGAGGTTCTGCCCCGCTGGCGATGATGTTGCCAGCTGCTTCAACAACGGCCCGCTTGCCCCCGATTTCCGGGTCCAGGTAGATGAAACGGCCGTTGCCGTCAGTGGTCATGGCAATCCCCTTGTGGGTGCCGCGGACCCGCAAAACGCCGCTGTCTTCACCAGGCCCGACGACCGTGCTGGTTCTGACCATGGAGTCGTAGGTCTGGGTGAACATTTCCTTAGAAGCGATGGTTGGCTGGGCCAGCATCTGCTTGTAGGTCTTTGCCAAATCAGTAATCTCAGGTTCCCAGGCCGGCTTAGCCGCGTCATCGATCATGTGCTGCGGCTGCTTTTCTTCGCTTGACTCTTCCAAGACGTCTTCAGTCAGGCTGGTTACCGGGATGTCGCAGACAACTTCGCCGTGGTGGCGCAAAATGTAGTTGTGACCGTTGGTAATCCGGCCGATAACAACAGCGTCAAGGTCGTAGAAGTCGAAAATCTTCTTGACGTCTTCTTCGTGGCCCTTCTTAACGCAAAGCAGCATTCTTTCCTGGGATTCACTCAGCATGATTTCGTAGGCTGACATCCCGCTTTCTCTTTGCGGTACCAGGTCCAGGTTCAGTTCCATGCCGGACTTGCCTTCTGAAGCCATTTCTGAACTTGAGGAAACGATCCCGGCTGCCCCCATATCCTGGATGCCGACCAGCCAGTCAGCGTGCTTTTGGGTCAATTCCAGGCAGGCTTCAAGCAGCAGCTTTTCCATGAAGGGGTCACCAACTTGGACAGCTGAGCGTTGGCTTTCGTGTTCTGAGTCAAAGGAGTGAGAAGCAAAGGTTGCCCCGTGGATCCCGTCACGGCCAGTCTTGGCCCCGACGTACATTACGGCATTGCCTTCACCTTGGGCCAGGCCCTTTTGCATGTCCTTAACGTCCAAAAGGCCGACGCTCATGGCGTTCATGACTGGGTTGCCCTTGTAGATGTCGTCAAAAGTGAGTTCGCCGCCAACAGTTGGGATCCCCATGCAGTTGCCGTAGCCGCCGATGCCGGCGACAGTTTCGTTTAAAAGCCAGCGGGTGTGGGCGTCATCTAATTCACCAAAGTGCAGAGAGTCCAAAGTAGCAACTGGCCGGGCCCCCATGCTGAAGACGTCACGCAGGATCCCGCCGACACCAGTAGCTGCCCCTTGGTAAGGTTCAACAGCAGTTGGGTGGTTGTGGCTTTCAGCCTTGAAAACGACAGCTTGGCCGTCACCGATGTCAACAACCCCTGCCCCTTCACCAGGCCCTTGCAAAATGCGGGGACCCTTGGTTGGGAAGAGACGGAGAACCGGCTTAGACTTCTTGTATGAGCAGTGTTCGCTCCACATGGCTGAGAAAAGGCCGGTTTCAGTGTAGTTTGGCAAGCGGTGCAAAAGCTTATCACAGATGTAGTCGTATTCTTCTTCAGACAAGCTCCAATCGAGATAAGGCTTCTTTTCTTTGATTTCTTCTGGAGTCATTTCCTGCATCATTACGCTTTTACCTCCGCGTGGTCCAAAATTGACTTAAACAGATGCAAGCCGTCGGTGTTGCCCAAGAGGGCTTCGACTGCCCGTTCCGGGTGAGGCATCATCCCTAAGACATTGCCTCTTTCGTTGGTGATCCCGGCAATATTGTTCAAAGAGCCGTTCGGGTTTTCCTTTGAGTAGCGGAAAACGACCTGGCCATTGTCTTCGATCTTCTGCAAGGTTTCCGGGTCGGCGTAGAAGGAGCCGTCAGCGTGCGCGATCGGCAGGTTGATCTTCTCGCCCTTTTGGTATTCAGAAGTAAAGATGGTGTCGTTGTTGGCTACTTCCAGTTCAACCGTCTTGCAGACAAACTTCAAAGAGTCATTTCTCTTCAAAGCGCCTGGCAAAAGGCCAGCTTCGGTCAAGATCTGGAAACCGTTGCAGGTCCCGAAGACCGGCTTGCCGGCCTTGGCCATTTCGACAATAGCGGGCATGATATTGGTAAAGCGGGCAATAGCGCCGGCTCTCAAGTAGTCCCCGTATGAGAAGCCACCTGGCAGCATGACAGCGTCAAAGCCGTCCAGGCTGCTTTCCTTGGAAGGAACGTAGGCCACGTCAGCTCCACAAACCGTGTGCAGGGCTTCGTAGAGGTCGATGTCGCAGTTGGAGCCCGGGAATTGGATTACCGCAAACTTCATTATTTTTCCTCCAAGATCTTGTAGCTGTAGGTTTCCATGTTGAAGTTGACCAGCAGCCCTTCAGAAATTTCCTTGACAGTTTCAGCTACAGGCTTGTCTCCTTCTTCAATAGTTACATCGAAGAACTTGCCGACCTTGACGCCCTTGACTTCATCGTGGCCCAAAGAGTGAATTGAGTTGGTGATGGCTTCACCTTGCGGGTCGAAAACTGATCGCTTGTAAGTAACGTAAATCCGTACAGTAGTCATTTGCTTAATCCTCCTTGGCCAAAGCATCCTTCAAACGGTCCAAAACTCTTTCGTAAACATCGATCAGGTTGCCGATTTGCCGGCGGTAAACGTCCTTGTCCATGTGGTCCTTGGTTTCCATGTCCCACAGGCGGCAGTTGTCTGGTGAGAATTCGTCAGCCAGGACGACTTCACCGTTTGTCAGGGTCCCGAATTCAACCTTGAAGTCAACCAGCAGCATGCCAGCATCGGCAAAGAGCTTGGTCAAAAGCTGGTTGACCTGGCGGGAGATTTCCCAGATCTGTTCATGTTCTTCATGAGTCAGCAAGTGGAAGGCAATGGCGTCTGATTCATTCATCAGCGGGTCGTGCAGGGCGTCGCTCTTCATGAATAGTTCTTCAACTGGAGTGTCCAGCTTCTTGCCTTCTTCTTTCAAGCCATAACGCTTGCAGAATGATCCAGCCGCGATGTTCCGGGTAACGACTTCCAGGTCGATCATCTTGACCTTCTTGACCAATTGTTCGTTTTTAGACAAGCGCTTGATAAAGTGCGTCTTCACCCCATGCTTCATCAAATATTCGAAAACCAGGCTGGAAATTTCCGCGTCAAGTTCACCCTTGTTTTGGAAGACATCGTGCTTCAAGCCGTCCAAAGCGGTAGCATCGTCCTTGTAAACAGCGCGGAGCACTTCTGGATCGTCAGTGGTCCACATTTCCTTAGTCTTACCCTGATAAAGCAATTCTGCCATTTTTTACCCTCCGATTAACACGAACTATAATAATATAAACAGGAATTACTGTTCGTAATTTCTTTCTTGAACTAAGGATAACAACTTAAAAAAGTTTGGTCAAGAGGTTAGCGAACATTTTTTAGATATCGTTCCGCTTACAATCGGATATGCCCTCATTCTTTTTGAACAAAAACTTTAACAAGCAAAAATCAAGGGATAAAAGCCGAACAAAAAAGCGGCTCATTTTATGAGTCGCTTTTAATTATCTAGATTTCTCTATCCTTATTATATATTGGCAATCGCATTGAAAATCATTGCCTTTTTGCACTTATTCCAAACCTAGGCGCTTGTAGATGTCGTCAACGTGGCGCAGGTGCCAGTGGTAGTCGAAGGCATCGTCAAGATCAGCCTTAGTCAGTTGCTTTTGAATGGTTGGGTCTGCTTCAAGGAGAGGCCGGAATGGAACTTGTTCAGCCCAGCACTTGGCCGTGTATGGCTGGATCAAGTCGTAGGCAGCTTCCCGGCTCATGCCGCTTTCAACCAGCTTAAGCAGAACGCGGCCGGAGTAGATCAAGCCCAAAGTCTTGTCCATGTTCTTCTTCATGGTTTCCGGGAAGACATCCAGGTTGGCCAAGATCTTGCCCATCCGGTTGAGCATGTAGTCAAGACCGATGGTGCTGTCTGGCAGAATTACCCGTTCAGCACCTGAGTGGGAGATGTCTCTTTCGTGCCACAGGGTTACATCTTCGTAGGCAGTTACGACATTGCCGCGGAGAACTCTGGCCATCCCGCAGATGTTTTCTGAACCGATCGGGTTGCGCTTGTGCGGCATAGCGGAAGAACCCTTTTGCCCCTTGGCGAAGTGTTCTTCAACTTCGTGGATTTCCGTTCTTTGCAAAGAACGGATTTCTGTAGCGATGTTTTCCAAAGAAGTTGCAACCAGGGCGATGGCAGCAATGTATTCAGCGTGCAGGTCACGTGGCAGGACCTGGGTTGAAATTTCCTGGGCGTGCAGACCCAGCTTCTTGCAGACATATGCTTCAACTTCCGGGTCAACTTCAGCGAAAGTCCCGACAGCACCGGAAATCTTGCCGGCTTCCACTCCGCGGGCAGCGTGTTCAAAGCGTTCCTGGTTCCGCTTCATTTCTGAGTACCAGCGGGCGAACTTCAAGCCGAAAGTAGTTGGTTCAGCGTGAATGCCGTGGGTGCGGCCCATGCAGACCGTATCCTTGAATTCAAGGGCCCGCTTGGCCAGGACGTCGATAAAGTCCTGGATGTCCTTGCGAAGGATGTCGTTAGCCTGCTTCAATTGGTAGCCCTGGGCAGTGTCAACCACGTCAGTACTGGTCAAGCCGTAGTGCACCCACTTCTTTTCCGGCCCCAATGATTCAGAAATGGTCCGGGTGAAGGCAATAACGTCGTGGTGAGTCACGGCTTCAATTTCGTTGATGCGGTCAACGCTGAACTTGGCGTTCTGCTTAATCTTTTCCACGTCTTCTGCCGGAATGTAGCCAAGCTTGGACCAGGCTTCATCAGCAGCGATTTCTACTGCCAGCCAGCATTCATACTTCTTTTCATCAGTCCAAATGTCACCCATTTCTGGTCGGGTATAGCGTTCAATCATTTATTTTCCACCTTAAAAAAATCAACAATAATCTGCTTTTTAATTATACATCCCAAACTTTGGTTGCGGCAATCTCTGCCAAAGTCTTGTCGACATCATCAGTCAAGATCGTCACATGCCCCATCTTCCGGTCTCTGCGGACCTCGCCCTTGCCATAGTCATGGAAGGACCACTGCGGCTTTTCGGCGATCAGATTTTCCGTGCCGGCCACGTGCTGGCCTAAAACATTGACCATGACGACCGGGCTGAGCAGCTTGATCTTTGGCAAAGGCCAGTTGCAAATTGCCCGGTTGTGGACGGCAAACTGGGAGAAGTTGCAGGCTTCAATTGAGTAGTGGCCGGAATTGTGGGGCCGAGGGGCCAGTTCATTGATGACAATTTTGTCATCTTTAGTAACGAACATTTCTACGCCTAAGATCCCCTTTAGGTCAATGGCTTCAGCGATCTTGACGGCAGCATCCTGGGCCTCTTTGGCCAAGGCCGGAGAGATCCGGGCTGGAACGATGCTTTCATGCAGGATTTCGCCCTGGTTGATATTTTCGCTGACCGGGAAGACCGTGACTTGGCCATCGCAGTTGCGGCCGACCATGACGGAGGCTTCCATGCGGAAGTCGACGAATTTTTCCAAAATGCAGTCACCGCGGGCTAAAACATTAGCAGTCTTGTCCAAGTCGGCAGCTTCGTTTAAAACAACCTGGCCTTTGCCGTCATAGCCGCCTTCACAGGTCTTTAAAACAGCTGGCAGACCCAAATCATTAACAGCAGCGTCCAGGTCAGCCCGGTTCTTGACCGCTCTGAACTTGGCCACTTCACAGCCAGCACTTTGGATAAAAGTCTTTTCCCGGATCCGGTTGTTGGTCGTGTAAAGGAGCTTGGTCCCCTGCGGGATAAAGACCTGGTCCTTGACGCTTTCCAGGGCATCCAGGTCCACGTTTTCAAATTCATAGGTCAAGACATCGCTTCTAAAGGCCAGTTCATGGATGGCGTCGATATCACTGTATTCAGCGACGATCTGATCATCTGCGGCCTGGCCAGCCGGGCAAGCCGGAGTTGGGTCCAGGATGATGACCTTCATCCCGCTGGCCTTGGCATCAAAAGCCAGCATTTGCCCTAATTGCCCACCGCCAATGATGCCGATCGTTTGGCCGGGCTTGATTTTAATAGACAAGGTCTGCACTGCTTTCTTTGGCTTGGTCGTGCATTTCCTTGCGGTAGTCCACGATCTTTTGCTGGAGTTCTTTGTCTTCGATGCCTAAGATCTGCATGGCTAAAAGAGCCGCGTTCTTGGCGCCGGCCGGGCCGATGGCGGTCGTCGCTACAGGGATGCCTGCTGGCATTTGCACGATGGAAAGAAGGGAGTCCATCCCGCCCAAAGCGCTGGTCTTGGCCGGGCAGCCAATTACTGGCAAGGGAGTGTTGGCGGCAATCATGCCTGGCAGGTGGGCAGCCCCGCCAGCACCAGCGATGATCACCTTAGTGCCGTTTTCCGCTGCCTTTTGGGCAAAGGCGAACATTTCCTCCGGCATTCTGTGCGCTGAAATAACCTGCTTGTCGTAGTCGACCCCGAACTTGTCGAGCAGCTTGCAAGCTTCCTGCATATAGCCCCAGTCTGACTTGGAGCCCATTACAACACTGATTCTACTAGTCACGATTATTCCTCCTGTCTGCTTTCCCTTAGGATAACAGAAAACGGGACTTTTTTAAAGAGAAAGATGAACTATTTGCCAAGATTTTCTTATTAAAATTCGCTTTTAGTTTAAAAACAGTAAAAAAAGACCACCACGTGGTGGTCTTAAATGCCATAAAATCAATCTTCCTTTTCTGCCCGCCAGTAATGATGACCATAAGGGTCCCGTTCCAAGCGGCCCGTGTCAACCAAGTAGCGGCGCAAAATAGCGTAGTCGTCATAGACTGCTGCCAAAACTTCATTGACTTCCTTTTCAGTATAATCCCGGCCAAATTCAAAGCGGTCAATCAGCGCGTCAAACAAGGCATCTTTCGCCTTTTGCTTGCGGGGAATGACCTGCAGGCGGCCATCCTTGAAAAATCCTGTAATATCCATTTAAATCTCCTCAACTTCCAATTTTTTACTCTGCATGCCAAAAATTGCCAGCAAAAAGATAACTAAGCCCAAAACAGCCAGACTTACCCAGGCAAAGCCGATGCCATAGCGGTCAGACAAAAAGCCGTTAATTGCCAAAATCGCGACTTCCGCGCCCGCGTCCAAGGCATTGGCAACTGACATAATAGTCGCCCGGCGGTTCTCTGTTTGAATCGTCGTTTGCAAAACAATCCCGCCCAGCATGTTTTCCAAGCTGCCAAACATGGTATGGAGCATGAACAAGGCGAGAGACCCATAATACCAGTTTTTCAGACCAACCACGCCGAGCAAAGTAGCAGCCATCATAACCGTGCTGACAACAATCAAGCGGATCTGCCCCCTATTAGACAGCGGCTTTTTGGACACATAGCGGTTGTAAAGAGAAATCGCCAGCATCCCGGCCAGGCTCATCAAGACAGAAATCGTCCCGGAATTGACGGTCTTGCCTCTTTGAAAGTACATCTGCCACTGGTCAAGCGGACCTGCTGAAATAATTGCCACGGGAAGCAGAAGCAAGATCCAGGCAAAAGTCTTCTGCTCCTGCTTGACCGTGTATTTTACATCGGCAACCTGGTTCAGCTTCGGCATCCCTTCTTCCGCCTCAGCCAGGTTTTGGCTGTCATATTTCAAGAGCGGGATGATGGTCAAACTGGTCGCGAGCAAAAAGGCCGCACCGATGAGCAAGGGCAGATTCAAGCGGATATTGCCTAAAATATTAGCCCCAACAAAGGTGGCAGCCATGGTCAAAGGCGTGCCAATAAGACTGTAGCCAGAGAAAATCGCGCCAAGCTGGTCTTTTTCGCCATGCTCAACGGCCTTGTTGGCAATCCAGGAAGTCATGGTGCCCGATTGCAGGGAATCCCCCAGCGCGGTCAAGACCCCGCTGACTGTCATCCACAATAAATTCATGGGACTGAGTGCCAAAATTATCAAACCTAAGGCTCTGATGATCCCGCTGGCCATGATCGTTTTTAAATAACCAAATTTGTCAGCAATGTAGCCGGATGGTATTTCAGCAAAAAAGGTGACCAGCCAAAATATCTCTAAGAAAAGATTGATCTGGCTGTAGCTATAGCCATTATGCCGCATAAACAAGTAGATCGTTCCGCTCCATAGCGAGGTCCCGATCGTATATAAGATGCTAACGTAGTAAAAAATATATTTGTATTTCTTCATCGCTCCTCCAGTTTGTTATCTCCATAAATCCGCTCTTACCGCGACTAAGTATACCTCCTTAATTTACCATCTTTCTAAAAAAATTCCATCTTTTTCTTCATATTATATTAATAACAAGGTGCTTCTTTATCATCATCCCGCGCAAAATAAGCTTTCACTTATTATTTTTAGATAAAAAATGCACCAGACAGTTATCCGCCTAGTGCATTTCAGTAAGAATATTTATTTTTTAAGAGCCTGCTCCTGAGGCTGTTTCGCCATATTCGAGTCAAAAACTTCTGCCCGCTTGTTCATGGCTATATAGATCTTTGACTTGTAAGAAGCCAGGCCCTCTACTTCCCGCTTAGCATTGAAGTGGTAGTAGTTGACCAAGTTACTCTTGGCATCAATCTTAAACAGGTAATCGTTAAAAGCAATGTAATAGCACTTGTGGGCAACATTGTAAGTAAAGCCCTGTACCTGGCTGGAGTTAGAAATCAAGTCACCGTCAGTAGTGGCTGCTTCTTTAACCTTGAAGCTGTTGCCCGTCCGGGTGATCTTCCAGATTTCAAAGCGGTGCTTGGACTTGCTGTGGAACAAGGCCAGCATGGTGTTGTCGTCAATCACGTCCGCGTTTAAGAAGTAGCGGTTGTTTTCCCGCTTGCCGTTGCTTACGGCAAAAGTCCAGATCCGCTTGACCTGCATATCCTTCTTATCAATCTGCAAAAGCTCGTTTGACCGCAACTTTTTGGTATGGTTCCAGTTGGCCAGCTCATAGATATAACGGGAAGTTGACCCAACAGACTATGTGCCCCCGGGCTCCGTCCTTGGATGATTCAAGCCCGCCATAAAAGTTGGTCGTGACCATATCCTGACCATACACATCCAAACCCTGAACATTTCCCCGGACATTGGTCTCCTGGCTTCCTTCCAGAAGGCTAAAAGAATTTGGCTCATAAAACTTAGTGGTCAATTTAGCCGTCTTCTTGCCATGCTTGTCAGTCCCGACGTAAGTGTGCGAGCTAACCTGGGCATTGTAGTTGCTTCTAAAAGCCAGTTCATGCGGGAACCAGGTCTTGCCAACATTGCCGCCCTTGCCCAGCTTGGCATCAGCCTTGGAAATCCCTTCATTGACATCGCTTCTGACCGTCACCGCGACCTTCCCGCTAGCCTTGCCGTAGCGGTAAGTCACCACGTACCGGCCCGGCGTCTTTTCAGAAATCCGGTCGGCCGACCGCTTCACCGAATTAACGTCAACCACACTGCCGTGCTTGTCTGTCACGTAGTTGATGGCATCAGTCGTCACGAAGCCGTTGGTATCCAGCTCGTTGTTAACCAAGCTGACGCTCTTAACCAAAGATATCTCGCTTCTGGCAAAAGTCCGCTCACTGACATAGCCGACCCCGCGGCCGTCAACTTAGACATAGTAATACCGTCTGCCCCGGGCGAGTTTGTAGGATCGGGACTGGACATGGGCCAACTTTAATTCTTTAGTAGTGGCCATCTTCTCACTCGCGGCTGCAACTGGCTGACCAGCTTTAAACAAACAGGCAATGGCCATAAATGCTGCTGAAAATACCAGCCCCTTCTTTAATTTCATTCTTCCTATACTCACAAACATTAGACTCAACTATTTTGTAATATGATTCACTTTCAAAGTTTCCGTCGGATGGTTCAAGTTGACGTAGAGCTCACCTTTGTAGCTTCCCAGGCCTTCAAATTCCCGTCCGGTGTCAAACTTGTAGTAGTTCAAAAGCTTGCCGGCCTCCGTGCCGCCATCTAAGCCTGCCCCGATCTTAAAGAGGTAGTCGTTAAAGGCAATGTAGTAAACGTCATAGGCGCTGTCCCAGACAAAGCCCTGGACTTCAGGGTGGACTTCAGCGGAATTGCTGATGCGGTCGCTGCCGGTTCTGATGAGGTCGCTGCCGGTTGCCCCAACTTCCTTGGCCTTGAAGCTGTCACCGTTTCTGCTGATCTTCCAGTATTCATAGCGGTGCTTAGAAGCATTGTGGAAGAGAGCAAGCAAGGTGTTGTCGTCAATTACGTCCGCGTTGAGGAAAATCCGCGGATACTTGGCTGACCCGTTCCAAACCTTGAAGGTCCAGATCTTGTCAATTTCCATGGTGGACTTCTTGACCCGGATCAGTTCCTGGGAGTTGGACCAGTTGTTGGACCGGTTCCAGTTGGCCAAAACGTAAACATACTTCTTGGTGCTGCCGACTGACTGGCCATGGCCCAGCTTCATGTATGGGCTGACCTTGATGTTCTTGATATAGCTCAGCCAGGTGTTGAAGCTCAGCATCTTGCTTGGAATCAGCTGCCAGTTGTACTTTTTGACCCCCCGCATGTTGTAGTAAACCATGTGGCCCCGGGCCTCCCGGCTGTCGGCCTGGCCTAAGTCAAGGTTGCTGGTCACCAGGTCATTGTCATAAAAATCAATCCCTTGAACGGCGCTTGACACCTTGGCCTCCAGGTTGCTTGAACCTGGCGCGCTCAAAACTGCCGGATGATAGAAGATGGTTTCAATATCCGCGCCCTTAGCGTTGCCGGACATGTTGGTCGCCCAGTACTTGTGGGAGCTGGAAACCGCGTCTTTTGAAGTAATAGTTGAAGATGAGGACAGGCTGGCCCCGTCGCTGGCTGACCAGGTCTCAATCTCTGGCAAATCAGTTTTCACCGGCGTTACATCGGCCGAGCTGATCCCTTCTTTGGCATCCCCGCGTACCGTCAGCTTGCTGGTCGCCTTGGCCTTGCCGTACTTGAAGGTCAAAACCGCCGTCCCGGCCTTGCGGCTGGATACATAGCCAGTATCAGAAATATTCAATTCAGCAGACTTGCAGCTGATCTCAACTGAATCATTGTCAACCAGACTGCCGTGCTGGTCAGTCACGTAGTTAATCGCGTCTTCGGCATTAAAGCCAACTGAATCAGACGGGTTGTTGACCAGGCTGACCTGGGAAACCACATTAGCTTTCGAAAGGGCAAAAGCCTTCTCATTCACGTAGCCAACTGGCCGGCCGTCAACGTAGATGTAGTAGTAGCGCTTGCCACCCTTAACCTTGTAGGACTTGGACTGAACGTGAGCGTATCTGAAGTCAGCCGAGGCCGTCAATTTCTTGCCGAACTTCCACTCCTTCTTCTTCACGTTCTTGTAGGCCGTCTTAGTCACCCACTTGTACTTGACCTGCTTGACCGTCTTGTACTTGGTCTTGCCCTTCTTACTCTTCTTCTTGACGGCGACCCTCTTCTTGACCGTGTACTTCTTCTTTTCCTTGGTCTTTGTCTTGACCTTCTTAGTTACCTCTTCCAGCTTGAGCGAAGAATAGACCTGGTAGCTCTTGTTACCCATGATCTTGGTCACAAGATCGGTCTTCGTGCTCTTACTATAGTCTTTGCTGCTTGCTTGCACCTGACTGGCCAGGCCGACCATCAGTGCCGCACTGGTCATCACGCCCAGGGCAAAACGTCTCATCAAACTCTTCCCTTCACTTCTAAAAATACAAAACTCATAAATCTACAGTTATTAACAAAAAGCACCCAGATAATTTACACTTTTATCACGAAATGCCTTTTCATACTTTACCACAGTTTTCGGGCACTATTTCATTTGTAACAGATTTGTTAACTCATTTTAAGAAATATTGCTTTTGCAAAAATCAGTCAAAAACCAAAGAGAGCTTGTCCCCTTCCAGCTGCAGCTTGGCTGAATACCGCTGCCCGCTCTTTTTAGAGACAAAACCGTCCAGCTTGTCAGTCTTGCCCTTGCTGATCAGGGTCTTCACAATCCGCTTGCCCATATTCTTGCCGGCAAACTTCTTGGGCAAGGTGAAATGGCAGCCGCCCCGGTAATTACTGCATCCGTAAAACTTGCCCTTGTCAGTAATTTCCCCTTGCTTGCAGACCGGGCAGGGGCCGATTGCCGCGGCTTTGGCTTGCCGTGTCTGGGCTTCTTCCTGCAAGCCCTGATCAACCTGGATCTTGCCTGGCACTTCTGTAATCATCTTTGAAATGAATTTCTTGATCTGCCCTAAAAAGTTATCCTGGCTCCGCTCTTTGGCCCCGACTTGCTTTAAGGCCTTTTCCCACTGGGCCGTCATCTGCGCGCTGACTAAGAGTGGCTCAGCTTCCGCCGCCTTGCAGAGGATGGTCCCTTCCGGGGTAACCGACAATTTGTTTTGCCGGCTTTGCATGTAGCCCCGCTTCTTCAAAATTTCGATGGTGCTGGCCCGGGTAGCTTCCGTCCCGATCCCTTCAACATCCTTTAAAATAGCCTGGGCCTCTTCATCATCCAGGGTCTTGCCGGCCGTCTTCATGGCCGTGATCAGGCTCCCTTCCGTAAACTTAGCCGGAGGCTTGGTCTCTTCTTCTTGCTCTTTCAATTTCGCCGTCAGTTCCTGGCCGACTTCCAGGGGCGGCAGCTGGGCATCTTTAACCGGCCCTTCCAGAATCTTCCAGCCCAGGTTCACGCTGACATTGCCGCTGGCTTTAAAAGTCAATTGGCCGACATTAATCAAAGCCGTGGTCTTCTCATAGACATAGGCCTTTAAAAACATCTCCAAAGTTCGCCGCAAGACCAGGTCATAGACCTGCCCTTCCAGCTTGGGCATTTTGCCCATTTGTGCCTGGCTGGGCACGGTCTTGGTCATGATGATGGCGTGGTGCTCCTGGACCTTGCCGGAGTCGACATAGCGCTTCTCCGCCTTTAAAGGCTTCATTTGCTCTTTGACTTCTGCAGAATTTGGCAACAGCCCCTGGTAGCGGTCCAGGTTCTGGGCCAGGTAGGCATACTCATTGTCCGTAATATAATTGCAGTCTGTCCGCGGATAGCTTAAAAACTTATTTTCATACAAATTCTGCACGGCCTGTAAAACCTGGCTGGCTGAAGCATGGTAGCGGCGGTTGGCTTCCGTCTGCAGGCTGGACAAGGAGAAGAGGCGGGGGCTGGCCAGGCTCTTTTGCTCCTTGTCCACCTTGGCCACCCGGCCAGTTTGTTTGCCCAGACTCCCCCCTTTAGCCAGCAAAAACTGCTCCAGTTCTGCCGGGCTCTTAAATTTCGTTTCCGGCAGCAAGCGGCCGGTAAATTTCTTTCTTCCCTGCCAAAAATCGGCCATGAGCAGCCAGTACTTCTCCGGCTTAAAATTGGCGATCTCCTGGTCACGCTCATAGACCATGTACAAAGTTGGCGTCTGCACCCGGCCGATTGAATAGGTCCCCTTGACCCCCTGCTTTCTTAACAGCAAGGTAAATAAGGGACTGCCGTTCATCCCGACCAGCCAGTCACTGATCTGCCGGGTCTGGGCTTCCTTATAGCGGTAGTAGTAGTCCTTACCCGGCCGCAAGTTCTGGAAGCCTTCCCTGATCGCGGCTTTTTCCAGTGAATTGATCCAGAGGCGGAAAAGGCGCTTCTGTTTCAAATCGATCCCCGCCTGCCGCATGATGGACCAGGCGATGTTTTCCCCTTCCCGGTCACTGTCCGTGGCAATCACGATCGTATCTGCCCGCTTGAGCAAATTAGCGACAATATTGAACTGCTTCTTCTTGTCCCGGGGAACCAGGTACTTGTACTGGTCGGGAAAAATCGGCAGCTTCTTTAAAGACCAGCGCTTGTAGCTGGCGTCATAGGCTTCCGGCAGGGCCATTTCCACTAAATGGCCAAAACCATAAGTGATCACCGTGTCTGCCGGCAAGATCGGGTCCGCCACCTTAATCTGCCCCTCCCCCTTCTGGCTCTGGGTAAAAGCGGCCGCGTATGCCCGGGCCTGGCTGGGCTTCTCTGCTAAAATTACCGTCGTCATTACATTTCCTGCCTTGCGTTAAAAATCCCGAGCAAATAAAAAGGCCCCGGCCAAGTGGCCAGGATTGCTCGAACAAACGTTTAATATTTATTCCATTATAGTTTACTTTTGCCGGCTTGGCAAATTTTCTGCGGATATAACAAAAAAATCACCGAGGCAAGCCTCAGTGATTCCTCTGGTTGCAATCATGATTCGGGTGAGATTCGAACTCACGACCCACGGTTTAGAAGACCGTTGCTCTATCCAGCTGAGCTACCGAACCGTTATACTCCGACGCAACAAATTAAGTATATTAGACCAGGGATAAATTGTCAAACACATTTCGGAAAAAAGTTGCCTTTTTCTTGGTCATTTTTTTCTTGGTCATTTTTTCCTTGACAAAAAGGAAGCGGTTTGCTTGCATTAACTTGAGAACTTGCTTAAAAAACAGCTAAAAAAACTGGATAAAGCAAAAAGATACAATATCCCATAGATGTAAAGATATAAAGATGAGGTAAAGCATGAAATACAATCAATATGCCTACGTTGAAACCAGTCCGGAAAAGGCAACTGAAGAGCTGCTGGCGATCAACTTCTTGCCGGAAAACTACTCTTCTCTTTCCTTCAGTGAGCTCCTGGCCGTCTTGACCGGCAATGTCCTGGCGGAAGCCACGACCCGCCAGGCTAAAGACGCCAAATTGGCGGAATTTGCCGTGGACGACCAAACTGACCTGGCCGCCTTTCTTTTGGACACGCCGACTGCCATCACGGCCAGCCAGTTCGCTAATGTTGCCCTGCAGCTTTTAGGCTACCACCCAAACTACGACTACAGCCTGACTGATCCTTTGACTTGCGGGAAAAAGCATGCCCTGCCGGCCTTTAAGGACTTGACCAGCAAGGAAGAATTGATTTTTACCTTCTACCGCCTGCTCAACACCCGGAGCAAAAACGGGCAGATCCTCTTGGACGTCATGGCCGGCAAGGGCTACTTCACCCAGTTCTGGGGGGAAGGCAAGTTTATGTTCTTCAACGGCAAGTCCCTGCCAGTTTTTGACACAAGCCAGGTCATCCGCGAGGTCGTTTACGTGCAAAGCGACCTGGACACGGACGGCGATGGCAAGGGCGACCTCTTGCCGGTCACGGTCTTCCGGCCAGTTGAAAGCCAGGACCAGCTGAAGGTCCCAGCCCTCTACACGGCTTCACCTTACTTTGGCGGGATCATCGACAATGTCAAGACTAACCACAATGTCGACGAGAACCTGACTGACGCGACCACTTGGACCAATCGCAAGTACGTGGCCAAGCCTTTAGTTAAAAGCCCTGCCCCCAGCGACCAGGACGTGCCGGCCACTGAACTGGCAACTGGGCAATCTTCTTACGGCTTAAACGAATACCTCCTGGCCCGGGGCTTTGCCTCTGTCTTCTCCGGGGCCATCGGCAACCGGCACGGGGACGGGATCCGGATCACCGGGTCACCGGAAGAAACCATCTCCCAAAAAGAAGTCATTGAATGGCTGACTGGGGACCGAGTGGCTTATACTGACCGGACCCGCCGCTTTGAAACCAAAGCCAGCTGGTGCAGCGGCAATGTCGGCATGACTGGCCGCTCTTACCTGGGGACCTTGCAGATCGCCATTGCGACGACCGGGGTCAAGGGCTTGAAGACGGTGGTTTCTGAAGCCGCTATTTCCTCTTGGTATGACTACTACCGGGAACACGGCCTGGTTATCGCGCCAGGCGAATGCCAGGGCGAAGACATGGACAAGCTGGCTGAAGTCTGCCAGTCCAACCTCTGGGACGGGGGCAATTTCACTGCTAAAAAGGCCTATGAAGCAGAGCAAGCTGAACTTTTAGCCGCCCAGGACCGGGCAACCGGCCAGTACTCTGATTTCTGGGAGTCCAGAAACTACCGCCACCACGCCGATGGCATCAAGTGCTCCTGGATCTCCGTTCACGGCTTAAACGACTGGAATGTCAAGCCGAAGAACGTCTACAAGATCTGGCAAAAGGTCAAGCAGCTGCCGGTGGAATCCCACCTCTTCCTCCACCAGGGTCCGCACTACAATATGAACAACCTGGTTTCCATCGACTTCACCGACCTCATGAATCTCTGGTTCGTCCACGAGCTTTTGGAAGTGGAAAACGGGGCTTATGAGCAATGGCCAAAGGTCATGATCCAAGACAACTTGGAAGCTGACAAGTGGCACGCAGAAAGTGACTGGGCCAACGACCTGGGTCAGGCCAGCCTCTATTCACCAACGGCTGACGGGGACCTGTCAACGGTTGAAAACGGGGCAGGCCAGCTAACCTTCACCGACTTGGGCGGGACAGAATTCAAGAAGGCCGGCATTAGTGAAACTGACTGGGAATACCAGTTTATCAGCGGGGAGAAAAAATGGGCCAAGGCCAGCCTCCGCTTTGAAAGCGAGGAATTCCTCCACCCGACTACCCTAGTCGGCCGGCCAAAGGTCCAGGTCCGGGTAGCAGCTAATAAGACTGTCGGCCAGCTGTCTGTTGCCCTGGTTGACCTGGGGACCCGGCAGCGGCTGACGGCTACGCCGAAGATTTTTGCCAGAGGAAACCAGCCCTTTGGCTACCGCTTCGAGGCAGACTCCTTGCAGGAATTCGTCCCGGACAAGGCCACTAAGGCCAAGCTGATTACCAAGGCCCACATGAACCTGCAGAACTACCAGGACATGAAGCAGCCAAGCAAGCTGGAAGCCGGCCAGTTCGTCGACCTGGAATTTGAACTGCAGCCGACCTACTACACCCTGCCAGCCGGAGCAAAATTGGGTCTGATCATCTATTCAACCGACCAGGGGATGACCAAGCGGCCGCTGGAGACCGAAGACTACACAGTTGACTTAGCCGGAACTGCTCTTTTGCTCTACCGGAAATAATGCCTGGGCAAAAATTGGCGGTTTATGCTAAAATAACTTTATCGCAAACAAAGTAAAAGGCTGTCGCGGAGCTACCGCTGACAGCCTTTTTGTGTTCTTAGAAAGGTCCTTATGGAAAAATCAAGCAAAGTCAACCCCGCTATTTTCAGTGCGGGCCTGATGACCTTCATCGGTATTCTGAATGAAACCTCCATGAACGTCACCTACCCGCTTTTAGTCAAAGAGTTCCACCAGCCCCTGGCAACCGTCCAGTAGATCACTACCGCCTATCTCTTGACAGTGACCATCGTCATGGGAACTACCGCCTACCTGCTCTTGCTGGGTCTGGCCCTTTTTGCCATTATCTATGCCCTGTCTTTAATCGGGACCAGCAGCTTGATCAGCGGCCTGGTCCTTTTGCCAGACTCCTGCGTGGGGGCCGTCATCTCGCCTTTTGCCGGGAAACTGGCCGACAAGCGGGGCTTCAAGTTCCCACTAACCCTGGGCGGCTGCCTCTTTCTTTTGGGCAACTGCCTGCTTTTGGTCCTGCAGCCCTTGCTGACCCCGGTCTTGATCGTTGTCTGCCATATCGTGATCCGGTCCGGCTTCAACTTGAGCTTTGCCAACACCATCTCTAACGCCTCAACTTTGGTTGACCGGAAAAACGTGGCTGACGTTAACTCCTCTTTCAACATGCTCCAGCAGTTTGCCGGTTCAGTCGGCGTCAGTCTGGCCACGCCCCTGATCTCCCTGGCCCAGAAAACGGGGCAAGGGACTTTGGGCCAAAGAAGCTACCAGGGCGGGAGATACGACTTTATCATGTTCAGCTGCCTAGCTTTGGTGACCCTTTTAGCCATCTGGCAGAACTTCTGCCTGCAGGAGCAGAAAAATAAAGGAAATTAGTTTTCTGTAACTTTTTTCTAATTTTTCTTGCCAAAGCAAAAAATAGCGGTTATACTTCAAGTAACTAATTTAGGAGGTAAGCCAAATGTTCAACAAGAACCTGCTCAACGTAAACATGACTGCTTGTTGTTGTGGATTGTGTCTTAAGCAATCCACTATTTGGCTTGGACTGGAAAGCTAGGAGCAGACCAGAATTCCCAAATATCCAAATAACTTTGATTGTTTAAGACGCGTAGAGCTTGGCTCGCGCGTCTTTTTGTTTTCTCAGATTTACCTGCTATTTTTTAAAAAAGGACTGACAAACAAGATGAGCAAGAAAATCGGCATTCTCAATTTGATGCATGACAAGATCGACACCCAGAAACGGTTCAGCTATGTGATCAAAGAAGCCAGCCCGGAAACTGAAATCACTTATTTTTACCCCCAAAGCCACTATCTAAACCGGCCCCGGCCCCAAAACTGGCCGGCTGAGCCGCTAAATCTCAAGACAGTTGCCAAGCTGGACGGCTTCATCGTCACCGGCGCCCCGATCGAGCTCCTACCCTTTAGCGAAGTCGACTACTGGGAGGAATTGACCAAGCTCTTTGACCTCTTAAAGGCAAAAAACATTCCCCAGCTCTATGTCTGTTGGGGCGCCATGGCGGCTCTCTACTATTTCTACGGGATCGGCAAGCATCCCCTGCCGGAGAAGATTTTCGGCATCTACCCCCAGGAGATCCTGGCTCCCGCCCCCCTGTTAAGTGGCCTGGTCACAGGCTTTCGGGCCCCGCATGCCCGCTACGCTGAGATGAACAGGAGCGAGATTGAGCAAGAAAAAGCTTTAACCATCAACGCGGCCACACCAGATGGCCACCTTACTCTGGTCACTGGGCCTGGCCAGCAGGTCTTTCTCTTCAGCCACCTGGAGTACGGCCCCCAGGCTTTTAGCAAGGAATACCAGCGGGAATTATCCGCTATAGGAGGTGATGACCGGAAGCTAGCGAAACCGCAGCGGTATTTCGCGGATGAAGCCGCCATGTCCCTGCCCCAGTTTACCTGGGAAAGTAGCCAGCAGCACTTTTTTAAAAACTGGCTGCAAACTATCAAATAAGATTTAGAATTTTTTAGCGAATAATTTCAGGAGGAAAAAACTATGTCAACTGACCGCATTTACGGCAACATTTTGGAAACTATCGGCCACACCCCAATCGTTAAGTTAAACCGGGTCGTCCCGGAAGGAGCTGCCGACGTCTACGTCAAGCTGGAATTCTTCAACCCGGGCGGGTCGATCAAGGACCGGATTGCCCTGGCCATGATTGAAAAGGCAGAAAAAGAAGGCAAGCTTAAGCCTGGCGACACCATCGTGGAACCAACTTCCGGCAACACCGGGATTGGCCTGGCCGCTGTTGCCAGCGCCAAGGGCTACCACTTGATCATCGCCATGCCAGAAACCATGAGCGAGGAAAGAAAGAAGATCATGCGGGCCTACGGGGCTGAACTGCTTTTAACCCCGGGCAAGGACGGGATGCCAGGTTCTATCGCTTTGGCGGAAAAGCTGGTTAAAGAAAAGGGCTACTTCCTGCCAATGCAGTTTGAAAATCCGGCTAACCCGAAAATCCACGAACTGACCACGGGCCAGGAAATCGTCAACGCCTTTGCCGGCGATTTGCCAGACGCTTTTGTAGCCGGGGTTGGTACTGGCGGCACTTTGACCGGGATTGGCCGGGCCTTGAAGAAGGCCGGCGACGTCAAGGTCTACGCCCTGGAACCGGCGGAATCCCCGCTTTTGAAGGAAGGCAAGAAGGGCCCGCATAAGATCCAGGGGATCTCTGCTGGTTTCATTCCAAAGACTTTAGACCAGTCTATCTACGACGGGATTGTCGAAGTTTCCAGCGATGATGCCTTTGCAACAGCCAGAGAAGTTGCCCGCCTGGAAGGCTTTTTGCCAGGGATCTCAGCTGGGGCCAACATCCACGGGGCCATCGAACTGGCCAAGAAGCTGGGTGCCGGCAAGAAGGTAGTCACTGTAGCGCCGGACAACGGGGAACGCTACCTGTCAACGGCTCTGTACCAATAAGATAGATAATAGACGGAATTAAAAGTAAAAAAGATACAATAAAAGGCAATAAACAAAACAACCAAATCAATCTAATTTAGTACTTAACACTTTACAGCTTACAGCTTAACATCAACAACTAATCAAAAAACTGCATCCCCAGGGATGCAGTTTTCTTCGTTCTAAAATCTTTAGGCTTATTTTTCCAGCAAGGCTAAAAGGCGGTCTTTTTCCTCCTGGCTGGCAAAAGCGGCTCTAACCGAGTTTAAGTAGAGCTGCTTTTCTTCAGACTTAGTTAAACTCTGCTCTTCCATGAGCTGGTATTCGCGGGGCAGGTTGGTCGCTGAGACCGTCATGTTGTCGGTATTCAAGGTTACCCGCAGATTTTGCCCCAGCATGGAGCGGAGGGGGTATTCGGCGATCTGGTCAAAAACCTTGGTGTTCAGGTTTGAGCTGGCGCAGCATTCAAGAGTAATCCCGTCTTCAGCCAATTCTTTAACCAGACTTGGGTCTTCCTGGCAGCGGATGCCGTGGCCGATCCGCTTGGTCCCTAAGGCCAGGGCCTCTCTCATCGACTCTGGCCCCATGGCTTCACCGGCATGGATGGTGTATGGAATCCCCCATTCTCTTGCCTGCTGGAAAAAGGGCGCGTACTTGCGGTTGGCCACTTCTTCGTTTTCCGGGCCCGCCAGGTCCAGGCCAGCTACTCCCTGATCTTTAAACTCTTTAGCCACTCTTAAAGTTTCCCAGTTTGCTTCATCCTGACCAACTAGCCGCATCAAGCAAAGGAGGAAGTTGGCGTGCAGGTCGTCTCCTTCCTGCCCTTTTTGCCAGGCGTAAAAATCGTCTCTGCCATCGAGAACCGCCTGGACAGCTTCTGCCTGGGTCAAAGTTTCCGTGTGCTTCTGCGGGGCAAAGCGAATTTCTGCGTAAACCAGGCCTTGTCCACGCAGCTCTGCTAAGAGTTCTCTGACAATCAGACGCAAGTTCTCTGCTGTCTGCATCAAGGACAAGGGGAAGTCGAACTTGTCCAGGTATTCGTCCAGGTTCCGGCAGTCCGGGCTGACTGAAAGTCTTTTTCGCAAGTCAGCTTCCGGCAGGCTTCTCCCCTCTTTAGCCAGCAGTTCACGGACGGTTTGGTAAGGTAGGGAGCCATCTAAGTGCAGGTGGAGGTCAATCAGTTTTTTCATAGTGTCTTTTACCCCTGTAAGAAAATAATTGTTACTATTCTAGCACCATTTTCACTTTTTTAAAGGTGGATTTTTGCTAAAAACTTTAATGCCATTAACACAAACCAAGCATAGTTACTCTATTGTTCGGGATTTGTTGAAATATATTTTCTTTAAAAAAGCAAAATCCTGCTTGAAAGCAACATTGCTGTCTCAAGCAGGATTTTTCACGGCAAATTAATAATGCCTGTGTTTTTTATAAATCTTTTTAACTTTTTCAAAACCAGTCTCTTCCAGCTCGCAGACCAGCCCTTGCGGCAGGACGTAGAGCACCCGGCCTGTCGCCCCGTCGTCTATCAAGTCGTACAGGCGGCCGGCGCTGCGGCTTTCGCCCAAGACAGTATACGGGCTGTTGGCCACGTAGCCGATCTTGCCTAAAGCCCGGGCTTCCACCCTAATGGCTTCCTTGTCATACTTGTTGTCAGGTTCCTTGTACAAGGTTACCTTCATTCTCGGCTTGAAAGCTTCCGTCCCAAAGTAGTGGTTGCAGCCCGTTACCGTAAAGAAAATGTCTTCCATACCGCTCGCCTCTATTCGCGCATGTAGTCAAGAATTTATTTGTAGTTTATTTTTGGCAAAAAATTCTTCTGCCTTAAAACTATAATCCTGCTATTATCCGGCGGCAAGCATTTTCTCCCCATCTTGCCCATTTGTCCATTTTTCACTAAAATATGATTAGGATAAAATTTTTTAGAATAATAATGCTCGGAGGAAAAAATATGAAAATTGCTGTTTTAACCGACAGTTCTGCTTACCTGAGCAAGGAGCAACAAGAGAAGTATCATATCGACGTGGTGCCGATTCCCTTGATTTGGGACGGGAAGACCTACTACGACCTGGTCGACATCAGCTATGAAGAATTTTATGAAAAAATCTCTACTAGCCAGACCCTGCCGACCACTTCCCAGCCATCTTTGGGTCAGATCATGGAATTCGTCGACCGCTACGTGGAAGAAGGCTACACCGACGTAATCATCCTGCCTTTGTCCAGCGGGATCTCCAGCTCCTACAACAACCTGGTCAACTACGCGGCTGAAGAAGACCGGATCAAGATCCATCCTTTTGACTGCCGTACTACCTGTGCCGGCCTGGCTGACTGCGCCATTTTGGCTGCCCGCCTGGTTAATGCCGGAGCCAGCGTCGACCTCATCATGAAGGACCTGGAAGACCTGCGCAAGACGATCGGCGTCCGTTTCTTGGTCGACAACTTGGGCCACCTCAAGCGGACCGGCCGCCTGTCAAACGCGGCCAGCTTTATCGGCACCTTACTCCACATTACGCCAATCCTGGCCATGGACGTGCAAAAGACTGGCCACATCTCCGCCATTGCCAAGGAACGCCAATATAAGCGGGCCTACAAGCATGTCCAAAACGACTTCCGCGAATTGACGGAAAACAAGGACTACCCAATCCAGGCCACGATTTTTGACGCGGCTAACCCCGATCGGGGCGATGAATGGATTAAAGATTACCAGGCTGCTTTCCCAAAGGACAAGTTTGACCGGTCCATCATTGGCCCCGTTGTTGGCGTTCACTGCGGAAAAAACGCCATCGCCATCATTTGGTGCCGGGACATCGACAGCTACTTTGACCAAGACGGCCAGCCTCTGCCAGATATCGAATCTGCGGAAGTCGGCGAAAAGTTTTAAATTAGGCAAAAATAAATCCTGTGCAAATCAGCACAGGATTTTTTTGTTTATTCGCCCCAAACTTCGTCAGAGACTTCCTTGATGAACTTCAGCTTGTTCCATTCCTCTTCTTCAGTCAAGGTGTTGCCTTCTTCAGTTGACGCAAAGCCGCATTGAGGACTAAGGCAGAGGTTTGCCAAAGGCACATAGCCGCTGGCTTCCTTTAAGCGGGCGATGACCGCGTCCTTGTCTTTCAATTGGCCAAACTTGGAAGTTACCAGGCCCAAGACGAGCTTGACATTTTCCCGGCCGTTCCAGATCTGATTGATTGGCGCCAGGTCACCGGATCTGTCTGAGTCGTATTCCTGGAAAAAGCCATCGTAGTTCAGCTGGGCCAGGTAAGGCACAACCGGTTCATAGCCGCCGGAGAAGAGGAAGGTGGACTTGAAGTTGCCCCGGCAGATGTGGGTCGTTACCGTCAAGTCTTCCGGCAGGCCTTCCAAAGCAGCGTTGATAACCGTTACCGCGCTTTCAGCCAAGTGGACGTACTTGGCATGTTCTTCTGGATTGTCCTGGCTTTCATTGAGCTTGCTGATCAAAAAGGCCCAGGTGGTGTCGTCGATTTGCAGGTAGCGGCAGCCGAGATCGTAAAAGTGCTTGATGGTTTCGTTGTAGGCTTTGCCTAAGTCAGCCAGGTAGTCTTCCCAGCTAGCGTAGAATTCTGGCCAGTTGTCAGACCGGTTATCTCTGAAGAGCATGGTTGGTGAAGGAATAGTCTGCTTGGCTACCGCGTCCCCGGCCGCCTTTTGGGTGAAAAGGAAGTGGTCAAAGAATGGATGGTGCGGGTTGTAGGCTACCTTGCCGCCCAATTCAGCATTGTCAGTCCGGGTCTTGACCCCATGGAACTTATAGCTTTATTGGTAGTCGTACTTGATTCCCCCTTTAAGGCCCCACAAGAAGTCCAGGTGCCACCAGCTGCGGCGGAATTCACCATCAGTTACGGCTTTAAGGCCCACTGCCTTTTCCTTTTCAACCAGGTCGCTGATCCACAAGAGGCACTGGAGCAGCAGAAGACCTGGATGGGTCAAGGTCCGCTTTGACCAGAAAAGGGAAATTAATTCACTGGAAATTGTCAAAAAAATCCCTGCTCCTAAACCAATCAGTAAACTAAATATGCTGGCGTAAACAAAAGCCAGGCTTTTCAACCTCTTCATCTTCAATATCCTCTCCAATCCTTAATCTGCATCATTCCATGATAACAAATTTCCCCGGTAACTTGAACGCTTTTTCAGCTCTCCACGCCTCAACTTTATTTTTCTTATCCAATCACCATTTTCTATACCTGTACCCATTAATTTAAGAAAAACTTTATTTGAAAGCGCTTTTGATAAATGCTAGAATGCAAGGTGAAAAAAGAAAAATAATCAGAAAACAGTTAGCAAGTTAATATGAGGTGAATGAGATGTATTATTCAAACGGTAATTACGAAGCATTTACTGACGCTAGAAAGCCAAAAGACGCTGACAAGAAGAGCGCTTATGTCATCGGGGGCGGCCTGGCCGGCTTAGCTGCCTGCGTCTTCATGATCCGCGACGGCCACATGGATGGCAAGAAGATTCACTTGCTGGAAGAAGAAGCCCTGGCCGGGGGTTCTCTGGACGGGACCAAGCGGCCGGAATACGGCTATATCATCCGGGGCGGCCGGGAAATGGAAAACCACTTTGAATGCCTTTGGGACATGTACCGGTCAATTCCATCTTTGGAAATTCCTGGCGCTTCCTACCTGGACGAGTATGCCTGGCTGGACAAGGATGACCCTAACTCATCCAACTGCCGCCTGATCCACCACCGGGGCGACCGGGTGCCAACTGACGGCCAGTATGGCCTGGGCAAGTGCGCCGGGGAAATCGTCAAGCTGATCATGACACCGGAAGACAAGCTGGAAGGGATCTCAATTGAAGATTTCTTCTCTGATGAATTCTTTGAAACCAACTTCTGGGCTTACTGGGCAACCATGTTTGCCTTTGAAAAGTGGCACTCAGTCATTGAAATGCGCCGCTACGCGATGCGTTTTATCCACCACATCGACGGCTTGCCGGACCTGTCAGCCTTGAAGTTCAACAAGTACAACCAGTATGAATCAATGACCAAGCCCCTTTTGGCCTACCTGGAAAGCCACGATGTTGACATCTGCTACAACACCCAGGTTGAAAATGTCGTAGTTGATACCAGCAACGGCGAAAAGGTTGCCAAGAAGCTGATCCTCACCAGAGACGGGGAACACCAGGAAATCGACCTGACCCCGGACGACCTGGTATACGTGACCAACGGGTCAATCGTTGAAAGCTCAACTTACGGCACCCACCACACTCCAGCGCCAATCACCCACAAGCTGGGCGGGTCTTGGCACTTGTGGCAGAACCTGGCTGAACAAGACGAAGCCTTTGGCCACCCGGAAGTCTTCTGCGAAAACATCCCGGAAAGAGCCTGGTTCGTTTCCGCGACCATGACCATGAAGGATGCTACTCTGGAACCATACTTTGAACGCTTGACCAAGCGGGACATCCACCAGCATCGGGTCAACACGGGCGGGATCATCACCGTAACTGACTCCAACTGGATGCTCTCCTTCACCATCCACCGTCAGCCACACTTCAAGGACCAAAAGGAAAACGAAACCGTTGTCTGGATCTATGCCCTTTACTCAGACACGCCAGGCAACTACATCAAGAAGCGGGTCGTTGACTGCACGGGTGAAGAAATCACGGAAGAACTCCTCTACCACCTGGGCGTGCCAGACGATTTGATCAAGAAGTATGCCGGCGATGACTATGTCAACACTGTTCCGGTTTACATGCCTTACATCACTGCTTACTTCCAAATGCGGAAGAAGGGCGACCGGCCGGCAGTCGTGCCAGCTGGTTCAGTCAACCTGGCCTTTATCGGCAACTTCGCTGAATCTCCGACCAGAGACACTGTCTTCACCACTGAATACTCAGTCCGGACCGCTATGGAAGCTGTCTACACCCTGCTGAACGTTGACCGCGGGGTACCGGAAGTCTTTGACTCAGTCTACGACATCCGGGAGCTTTTGAAGGCAACCTACTACTTAAACGACAAGAAGCCAATCGACCAGATGGACCTGCCGCTGCCAAAGATCGTGGTCAAGGGGGCCATGAAGAAGGTCCAGGGCACTTGGCTGGAAGAATTGCTCAAAGAAGCAAAATTGCTTGAGTAAACAAGCTAAAAATGAGATAAAAAGCCTTGCATGACAGCAAGTAAAAAAGAGAAGCAAATTGCTTCTCTTTTTCTTTTGGTCAATTATTTTAACTGAATCTATTTTTTTACCCTTCTTCACCGTCGCGCTTTCTCTGCCACTTGGCAATGAGCGGCAAAATTACACCGAGAGCAATCATGAAGAGAGGTTCAACGATGTTAAGAATCAGCATGTGGGTCCACTTGGCCGTCCCGAATTCAGCATCGATTGGGACAATCCCGAAGGTAGCCCCGGTCAGGGTCACGATCAAGCACCACCAGCCGACAAAGATGGCAAACTTCCGGTTCTTAATGTAGACGTAAGCTGACGGGTAATCTTCTTCATGCATCCGCACCTTGATGAAGGCCCAGAAAAGCAGGCCGGTCACGTAAGGTGATACGATCCCGTTCAAGTTCAAAAGCTGGTTGAAGATGTCGTTGACCGTTGGCAAAGTTGAGCTCAAGAAGAGCAAAACTGAGCAAATGAAGGTGGTCAGCCAGTAGCCGTTGATTGGCAGGCCGTTCTTGTCCACCTTGGTCAATTGCTTTGGCAGGTACTGCTTGGCCGTGTCAGACAGGAAGATCCGGGCCCCGCCGTCAACCAATACCGCCAGCTGGGCCAGCATGTAGAGGGCTTGAGTGATGATGAAGGCATACAAGAAGAAGTTGCCCATCCCAAACTTGTCCCCCATGGCCTGGAAGGCGTAGTAGGACCCGTTCATCTTGAGGTCATCCGGCAGCTTGTGGGCATTAAAGAAGACACCTAAACTGAAGGAACCAAAGATAGTCAAGAAGCCCGTCATCGCGGCCAGCATGTACATAGCCTTCGGGAAGTCCCGGGGACCATTTTTCATTTCATTGACATAAGGGGCGACGAATTCACTGCCGTTCATGGCAAAAATCAAGAGCCCCAGGGACATCATGAACTTCATGTCAAAAGTCGGCAGGAAGTTCTTGAAGTGGAAGGGCTGGGTCGCTACCGACCGCCCCTCGCCCAGGTAGGCAAAGGTCATAATGACAAAAAGAATGGTCATTACAAACATGGCTCCGCCCCCGATAATGGACAGCCATTGCAAGGAGTTGGCAAATTTGTGCTGGAAGAAAATGAAGGCCACGAAGATCAAAGCCGTGAACAAGGCAAAGACCCAGTTGGACATTTCATTATCATCCAGTGCCCGCCCCTTAAAGAGCCAGGCAAAGGAAATGACGGTTGAGTTGGCCACGTCAACCAGGTAAGGCAGAGAAACCACCCAGTAGCACCAGGCAGTAATGTAGCCCATCTTGTCGCCAGAGGTATGCCGGATCCAGGAGGACAAACCGCCCCCTTCTTTGGCAAAAACGCTGCCCAGGTGACCGACCATCATTTCATAAGGAATGACGAACAAGACCAAGAGCAAAACCCAGTCGCTGACCACAGCCAGACCCTGGTTTTGAAAATTGTAGATGATGTCATCGAAACCAATCACGGTCACGAAGTCCATCAGAGCGATCACCGGCCAGGAAATATATTTCCGCTTGCCGGTTTCATCTAAAGAATCCATACTTTTATATTCTTCCTCCTTACTTCTTAAGCAATAAAAGAAATCATGATTTCCAGCTGCATCAAAGCGTTGATGGCGCCGGGCAAACTTTCTTCACTGACCGTCTGCGAAATCACGGCATTGTCTTCATCAAAGTCAAAACCAGCATCCATGACCATCCCGGCCGCGTACTCGTTTAAATCCTCGTTTTCTTCCGTAGGATTGTACTTGTACATGAGGTAGCCGTCATCAGTTACCGTATATTTATCCCCGCTCTTTTCGACCAGGACAAAAGGCTTGCGGCCGTATGCATCAACCAGTTCGTTTTCCACCTGGAAAACCGTGTCTGACCAAGGCTTAAAAACTGTCTGTCCCGCCAGCCAATTGATGTAGTCTGCCTTCAATTTCTCGATTTCCATTATTGTTTTCTTCCTTCCAAAAAATTTACGCTTTCATTCATTATAGCTAATTGGGAGGCAAAAGAAAAACCAGCCTGGCGGCTGGCTTAATTTTTTGATTTTAGTGATTATCAATTGCCCCGTTCAGGCGCTTGCGCCAAATCAGGTAAACAATCAAGGCCAAAGGTACCACGATCAGCTGAACCAGGTAGAACCAGCGGCCCGGCAAGACCTTGGCCACAACCCCGGCCAGCATCGGCCCAAAGGCCATGGCGATGTCCAGACCCAGGTAAAAGGTGGAGCTGCCCAGGCCCTGTTCATTGGCCGGTGACAAAAGCAGGGCCGTTGACTGCAGGACGGAGTAGATCAAGCCATAGCCGACCGCCATCCCGGCCGCCCCCAGGGCCATCATCCAGTTGCTGCTCATGTAGGCCAAAAGGACCAGGTAAATGGCCGTAGCCACCAGGCTCAGCCAGAACCAGACCCCGAAGCGGACCGTGTCAAAGTAGTTCTTGAGGAAGGTCCGGATCAAGAGCAAGACGATGGCGTAGATGAAGAAGTAGCTCCCTACCGCCACTGGCATGTGCATCTTGGCCACGTAAGTCACGATGTCGGCCTGGGTGACGAAGTATGGAATCCCGAAACAGGTCGTCAAAAGTGCTACTGGCAAAGCGTTGACGGAGATCATCTTGAACTGCTTCTTTTCTTTTTGCCGAGGACTAGGAACAGCCCGGTTGCCGACGAACTGGATAATGATGATCATGATCAAAGTTGCCGCGGCTGGCAGCATCATGGTTTTCCGGTAGCCAATCACCTTATAAAGGTTGATGGAAATAGCCGGGGCAATGGACATGGCCAAAGCATTCATCAGCCCGTACAAACCCATGGCCGACCCGACGTGCTGGCGGGGAACCAGGAAGGCGATCCAGGTGGTCATGCAGACCGTGCAAAGGACAAAACCAGTCCCGTTGATGATTCTAAACAAGAGCAAGAGCTCCCCGTTAGGCGAAACAATATAGCCCACGATCCCGATAAGGATCAGCACCCCGCCGATAAAAGACAGCTGGTACTTGGAGAACTTGTCAGTCAAGTTGCCGGCGATTGGCCGGAGAAACATGGCCGCGAAGCTCATAATCCCCACGATCACCCCGGCTAAAATGCTGCTAGCCCCCAGGCTTTCAGCATAGCCGTTGATCAATGGGTTGTTGAACATGGTCCCGAACAAAAACAGGAAGGAGGCGGTCATGACCAAGATGACGTCTTTGGAATAAATCGACTTGCCCTTTTCCTTCTCCATCCGCCCCGCTTTAGCCGGGGAAACACTTGCACTCTTGCTGCTCACTGTATAACCTTCTTTAGTCTCAATCAATAATAATGATTTTTGCTTAAAAACAAATTAGATTTTACCATATTTTTCCCCTCTGCGCTAAGGCTGGCAAAAATCTCTTTGCCTTTTTTCGATTATCCAGCAGTAAAGCGCTAGCAAGCGCCAGCTTGATTAAGATAATTACGTCTGATTTCTTCATAAGAAAAAAGCCTGCGCAAAAGGCAGACTTTCTGATTAGTCAATGATAAATATCGTATTCTGAACTTTAGTAGTTGAAGTAGCGCTTTACTTCCCATTCTGAAACTGATTGGGTGTACAGAGCCCATTCAGTTTCCTTCATTTCTAGGAAGCTGTCAACGATGTGTTCGCTGAAGGCAGACTTGATGACTTCGTCTTCCTTGAAGGCCTTGATGGCATTGTGCAGGGTTGATGGCAATGGCTTGATGCCCAGTTCCTTGCGTTCGTCATCAGTCATTTCAAACAGGTTGGAAGTTACAGGTGCCATTGGCAGCTTGCCTTCCTTGATCCCGGTCAAACCAGCCTTCAGGCAGGCTGACAAAAGCAGGTATGGGTTAGCAGTTGGGTCAGTTGACCGCATTTCCAAACGAGTGCCGACTTCGTTGGCGTTAGGAATCCGGACCATTGGTGACCGGTTCCGGCTAGCCCATGAGATGTAAACTGGGGCTTCAAAGCCTGGGATCAGCCGCTTGTAGGAGTTGACCGTTGGGTTAGCCACGCAGGTAATAGCGCGGGCGTGTTCCAAAATCCCGTTCAAGAAGGTCAAGGCAGTAGTTGACAGGTGGTATTGGCCATCCTTGTCGTAGAAGGCGTTCTTGCCGTCCTTGAGGAGGGACATGTTGGTGTGCATCCCGTTGCCGGCCAAACCTTCAACTGGCTTAGCCATGAAGCTTGCGTGCAGGTGGTACTTGCGGGCGATAGTCTTGACAACCATCTTGAAGGTTTGCAACTTGTCAGCAGTTGCCAAGGCATTGTCGAAGCGGAAGTCGATTTCCTGCTGGCCATCGCCGACTTCGTGGTGGGCAGCTTCTACGCGGAAGCCCAGCTTTTCCAAAGTTTCCACGATTTCCCGGCGGCACTTGGCGCCTTCGTCTTCAGAAGCCATGTCGAAGTATGAGCTGTGGTCGGAAACCTTGGTGGTTTCTTCCCCGTTCTTGCCTTCCTTGAAGAGGAAGAATTCAGCTTCAAAGCCGATTTCAAAGTCGGAGAAGCCCATTTCTTCCATTTCCGCAATAACCTTCTTCAAGTTGTTGCGTGGGTCACCTTCAAATGGAGTGCCGTCTACGTTGTGAACTGAGCAGACCAGGCGGCCGATCGTGCCTTCTTCAACAGTCGTCCATGGCAGAACTAACCAAGTTGCCAGGTCTGGGTACAGAACCATGTCACTTTCTTCCAGACGAACGAAGCCGTCGATTGATGAACCGTCAAAACGGGTTTGGTTGCCCAAGACGTCGTCCAATTGGCTGACAGGAACTTCCAAGTTCTTCAGCGTACCGTTAATGTCAGTGAAGGCCAAACGCAAAAAGCGAACGTTCTTCTCTTCTACATCTTTGCGGATTTCTTCTTCAGTAATTACCTTGCTCATGTTCTCACCTTTAAAAATCAAGAATAAATTTACGATCAACTACTCAATTGGCTCTATGCTAATCGATGCTTTAAAGATACCACTCTAACCACGTGAGGTCAAATTGGTCTAAAGACCTTTTTAATAAAAAAGGACTTTTAGCCATTTTCCTTAAAAAACAAATGATTTACGGCATTTGTAACTGCTATTCTATCGTGAGCATAAGTTAGACCACCTTGCATGTAGAGGGCGTAAGGCGGCCGGATCGGGCCATCTGCTGAGAATTCCATGGTTGAACCAGAGACGAAATTGCCGGCGGCCATGATAACCTTATCTTCGTAACCTGGCATATCGCTTGGAATTGGCTCAACGAAGGAGTCAATTGGCGAATTTTTCTGCACTTCTTTAGTAAAATTGATCATCTTTTCCGGATCATTGAAGATGATCGTCTGAATGAGGTCGGTTCGCGGTTCATGCCATTTTGGCGTGACTTCACAGCCCATTTTTTCCAAAAGAGCTGCTGAGAAGATCATCCCCTTGATGGCTTCACCGGTTGTGTGCGGAGCCAGGAAGAAGCCTTCATAAAACTCGTGCATGTTGGTCAAGGTGGCCCCTTCTTCCTTGCCGATCCCCGGAGCCGTCAAGCGGATAGCCGCGTTTTCGACCAGTTCCTCTTTGCCGACGATGTAGCCACCAGTCTGGGCGATCCCGCCGCCGGCGTTCTTGATCAAGGAGCCAGCCATAAAGTCGACCCCGTATTCAGTCGGCTCATGCTTTTCAGAAAATTCCCCATAGCAGTTGTCGGCGAAGACCAAGCTTTCTGGGCTGACCTTTTTAACAAAAGCAGTCATTTCCTTGATCTGGTCAACCGTGTAGCTCTGCCGGGTGTCATAGCCCCTAGACCGCTGGATGACCACGATATGGGGCTGGTCGCGCTTGAGGACCTTTTCCGCTTCTTCGTAGTCAACCCCGCCTTCTTCGTTTAAAGGCACGTAGGAGAAGTTGATCCCCTTCTGGATCAATGTCCCCCGCTTCTTCGGGCCCAGGCCGATCACCTGCTGCATGGTGTCATAAGGCATCCCGGTCAGATAGGTCAAAGTTTCACCTGGCAAAAGGTTGCCGTCTAACGCCACGGCCAGGGTGTGGGTACCGGAGACGAACTGGGGCCGGACCAGGGCGTCTTCAGTCTGGAAAACCTGGGCATAAATGGCTTCCAGCTTTTCTCGGCCGATGTCATCGTCCCCGTAGCCGTTGGTCCCCTTGAGGTCAGCTTCCGCCACCTGGTGGTCGACAAAGGCCTTGAGGACCTTTCCCTGGTTATAGACCACCTGGTCGTCAATTTCCCGCAGGCGGGGGGCAATTTCCTGGTCAACTTCAGCCAGGATTGCCTTTAATTCTTCTGGTAATTTTCTCATTTTTCTTCATTCATCCATTCTTCTATTCTGACAGCAATCCGGTTAGCGCAGTTGGGATCCGTCAAGGGATCATACCACTCAACCGGCAATTTATTCCTAAAGTAAGTCAGCTGCCGCTTGGCATACCGCCTTGAGGCCGTCTTAAGGGCCGTCACGCAGGCTTCCAAGCTGGCCTCTCCTGCAAAATAAGGAAAAAATTCCTTATAGCCGATAGCCTGCAGGACCTGGTGCTCGCCTGCCCGGTGCTCGTAGACAAAGCGGGCCTCTTCTAACAGCCCGGCCTCCATCATCAAGTCCACTCTCTGGTTGATCCGCTGGTAGATGGCCTCCCGGTCACTGTTTAAGCCGATGATCAAGTAGTCATAGCGGGGCTTAATTTCTGCCTGCTGCTTGGAAAAGAGCCCGCCCGTCCGGCTGATCACGCTGAGGGCCCTAAGGCTTCTTCGGCTGTTGGCCACCGGGATCTTCTTAGCAGCTTCCGGGTCTTTCTTGTTTAATTCCTCCCACAAGGCCTGGGGGCCGTTAGCTGCTAAAAAGTCTTCCCATTCCGGGTCCACGCTGGCTGCTTCTTCTTCCTTGTCCCCCAGCTGCATGTCATTTAAAAGGGCATTGATGTAAAAGCCAGTCCCGCCTGCGATAATCGCCAGCTTGCCCTTGCCCGCAATCTCTCCGATGGCGGACCGGGCCTCATCAACAAAATTTTTTACGGAAAAATCCTCAAAGACCGAGTGGGCATCCACCAGGTAGTGCTTGACTTCTGCCTGCTCTTCCCGGCTGGCCTTGGCCGTGCCAATGGCTACTTCTTTGTAGATCTGCATGGAGTCCCCGGAGACGATCTCCCCGTCCAGTTTCTTGGCGATCTCGATAGCCAGGCTGGTCTTGCCCACGGCGGTCGGCCCGACTATGGCCACTACTTTCTGCATAAAATCCTCCTGCAATTTTCTCTTCTATCATCATAAACCAAAAAAGCCTGCTTGAGAAATTTTCTCAGCAAGCTTTCAGCTTAGTTCTTGGCTGCCTTCTTGCGGCCGTCCCATTGGGAGAAGCCGTCCTTGAGGTAAAAGACCTTGGCAAAATTGTGCTTGCGCAGGATGCTGGCGCAGCGCATGGTCATGGTCAAAGAGTCCGAGTAGAGGTAGACCGGCAGGTCTGGCCGCAGTTCGGTGTATTGGTACTTGAACATGGTATATGGGATGTTTCTTGCCCCATCAATATGTTCATGCTTGAACTCATTGGCTTCGCGGACGTCGATGATCTGCGACTTCCGCATCCCGGCCTTGAATTCTTCGTTGGTCAGCTCCCCGCCCAGGCGCTTGGCCTGGATCCGGTTGTAGGCCCAGAAGCCCAGAAAGCCCAGCAGGATGACGCCCAAGATGACGTCAAGAACGATTAAAAAATTGGTCATGTAAAAAAGCTCCTTCTTGCAAGTCTTATCTCATAATAACGCTAAATTCAGCCTGGGGCTAGCTAGTCCAGCCTTTTTTCCCGCTCAAGCCGTTCTTCGTATTCGTGCTCATGCTTTAAGACCAGTTTCGCGTTTAAATAGATTTTTTTCTCTAAGAGGCCTGCCTTATACAAATTGTCTAATTCAATCGCCATTAATTCGATGTCCCACTTCCGCTTGCCCAAGTGGACCAGGATGCCGTATTTTTTCAAAAGCTGCTGGACATCGTAAAGATTTTTCAAAACAGTCATTATACCGTCACTGCCATTCCTAAACGCAAAATCAAAACCACATAGACAATCAAGCCAGCCGCGGCCAATAGCCGGCCGCCCTTGCCGTAGCCTTTATAGGTCGCGTCACCCAGGATTACCGCCAGCAAGGCCCCGGTGATCAAACCGCCCAAGTGGCCCAGGATATCCACGTCAGGCATGAAGACGTCCAGGACCAGGTTGATGACCGCTAAGGCCAAAGCCTGCCGGCCCAGGAAGGACAAAAGAGTATTGTCTTTATCCTTAAAGCCGGCGCAGGTCATGGCCCCAAAGAGGCCAAAGAGGGCAGTTGAGGCCCCGGCACTGATGGCCTGGTCATTGCCAAAGGCCAAGGTTAAAAGACTGCCGCCCACCCCTGACAGCAGGTAGATCAGCAAAAAGCGCCAGTGGCCGAAAACCGGCTCAGCGTACTGGCCGATATAGTAGATCATAATCGCGTTGGAAGCGATGTGCATGATCCCGATATGGAGGAACTGGGCGGTAAACAGGCGCCACCACTGTCCCTCCATAACCACGGCCGGGTTGAACATAGCCCCCATTTTCAGCAAAACAGAAGTGCTCTCAGAGCCGCCCATAAAGGTTTCCACCAGGAAAACGGCAAAGAGGACCACAACCAGCGCGGTTGTCATATAATTACGCCGCAGATTATTCATCACCGGCCTCCTTTACAATAATCAAATCATCCATGGCCTGGTCATGGTCTTCCATTGGCCATACCGGAGTCTTAAAGTACATGGCTGAGTTGACCAGGGCCAGGGTCTGGACGGAATTTTGGGCCAAAAAGCGGTCGTAGTAGCCCCCGCCAAAACCAATCCGGCTCTTGCCCGCCGGACTGAAGGCCAGGCCGGGAACAAAAAGCAGGTCCAAGGCGTTATCAGCTTCTTTTTCTTCCGCCAGCTCCCAGACCCCGAACTTGGTCTGCATTAAGGGAGCGCCTTCGTCCCATTTTAAAAAGTCCAGCTGCCAGCCGGGATGGCACTTAGCCAGATAGAGCTCCTTACCCTCTCCCCGCAGCTCTTTAATCAAGCCATTTATGTCCACTTCCAGCGGCATGGGTAGGGTCAGGCCAATTTTTTCCGCCTCCTGGACCAGGGGATGCTGCAGGGCCAGGGAAGTCAATTCCTGGTCTTGCCTTTTTTTAGCCGGAGTCTTGGCGAAATCCGCCAGCCGCTGCCTTTGCCAGGAGCGGAAAGTCTTCTTGTCCATCAAAGCAGTCACGCCCTCACTTCCTGCAAGATAAAAAAAGCAGGCCTTTCGACCTGCTGTCTTTTATTACTTAGTCTCGCGGTGAAGAGTTACCTGTCTTTCAACTGGGCAATACTTCTTCAAGGTCAAACGTTCCGGATGCTTACGCTTGTTCTTCTTAGATAAGTAACTTCTGTCGCCACATTCGGTGCATTCTAAAATGATGTTGTCTGCCATTATTTTCACCACCTACAATTAATATCTGACTGTACAATCATAACATTTCCAAGGGCAAAGAGCAAGTTATCTTGCCAAATTAACTATTAATTTGTGCTTGAAAACTTTCCCTTGTACATATTGTAGTAAGTCGTCACCATCGACTTGGCCATGTTCTTGTTGTAGTTGCCTTCCTTATTCGGATCGATGCCGACAAAAACAACCGCGAAGGCAATCTGCGGGTGGTTGGACGAAGCCCAGCCGACCATGGTTTCGTTAATCAGTTCCTTATCAGTCGACTTCTTGGTCTTAGTGTTGTAGTAGAATGTCTGGGCCGTACCGGTCTTAGCGGAGATCGACGGCTTGACATTCTTCAAGGCATGCGCTGTCCCCCAGGCGTTGGACCCGTGAACGACCTGGTAGAGCCCCTGCTTGATGACAGCCAGCTCATCCGCTGTCCAAGGGATCTTGAACTGGACAGTCGGCTTCTTGTTATAGTAAGTATAGAAGTGCTTGCCGTCGCTGCTGGTTCTGCCGATAGACTGGACAACGTATGGCTGCATCCGGTAGCCCCCGTTGGCAATCGTTGAAATGTACTGAGCCAGTTGGATTGGGGTATAAGCATCATAGTTCCCGTAGGATTCGTCGAGGACTGACCCGGACAGGATGATCCCGTTGGAGTCAGTTGATGCCCCTTGGATACCGGAGCTTTCACCTGGCAGGTCGATCCCGGTCTTTTGCCCCAAACCAAACATGGCAAAGTTGTTTCTCAAGGTCTCAAAGGCCGTCTCCGGCATGTGAATGTACTGCTTGGCCACATAGCTGGCCTTCACCCAGCGCAGGGTCAACTGCATCATGTAGATGTTGGAAGATACTTCCAGGGCGCTGGCCGCCGTCAAGGAGCTGAAAGTCCCGGTCGGGTAAACAGACTTCTTGACCGGAGTACCAGGCAGGTAGATGGCCGTATCCGGCAGGGTGTTGTTGGTTGGGGTGATGACCTTATTGATCAAGCCCCCGGCCACCTGGGCCCCCTTGACAACAGACCCCATAACGAAGGACTGGTTGATGTTGCCCAGGGCGTTGTCCGTGATCTTGCCCGTTGATGGGTCATGGCTGATCCCGGACATAGCCAGGATCGCCCCGGTATTCGGGTTCATGGCGATCGCGTAAGCCCCGCTAGACAGGCTGGCCGCCCCGGCCCTCAAGGCAGAGTTAAACTGCTGCTTGAGGGCCTTGGTTACGGCTGCTTGGTACTTGGCGTCAATCGTCAATTTCAGGCTGGCCCCGGACTGGCCCTTGTAAACCTGCTTGGTCTTGGTGATTTCGTTGCTGGAGTTGCTGGTGACCTTGTAGCTGGCTTTGGTCCCCTTCAAGAGGGCCTCGTATTCCTTTTCCAGGTAGGAAATCCCGACCCGGTCGTTTCTGGAATAGCCATTGACCAGGTAGTATTGCAGGTTGTCGCTCGGCAAACCAGTCTTGGTCGTGGAAACTGACCCGATGATACTCTTGATTGAAGACCCGTTCGGGTAGTAGCGGTTCCAGTCAGTCCCGATCCCGACCCCCGGCATGGAAGACAGGTGCTCGCCGACCTGGGCGATTTCCTTGTTGCTGAGGCCGCTGCTCTTTAAGTTGATCGTCGACAAGGTTGTGGCCCCTGACATCATGTTATACAAGAGGGCGGCCGTCTTTTCCTGGCTGGTTAAAGACGGCTTAAGGGTGTTTTCGACGTAGGCCACTTCATTGTCGTTGATTTCTGAAGTCGACAGGCTGGACTTCTTCTGGGACTTGGGCAAGGCAGCCAGGACTTTCTTGGCCCGGCTGCTGTCAGCCAGGTAATAATCGGCAATTTGTCTTTTTGTCGGCTTTTCGTCGGTAATTTTTATATAATTACTAAGGGTATTAGCAACCTTGTACATCTCTTTGGAAGTCGTTGACAGGCTGCGCATGTAAGTAATCGCGTTCTCAGCCTTGTTGCCGACCAGGACCCGGCCCTGGGAGTCGTACATGACTCCCCGGGGGACAGACTTGGTCATGGTGTTTTCGTCGGTGGCGTTAACCTCCGCGGAGAAGCGCGAACCGTAGAAGAGCTGCAAGTATGCTAATTGGCCGATTAAGGCCGCGAACAAAATTACGATGACCCCGACCAGAATCTTCATTCTGAGAGGGGTGTTTGCGGTTTGACTACTGTTGCCAGTTCCGCTATTCTTTCTAAAATAACTCATGATAAAACCATCCTCACTAACAAGTAATTTTAGCAAAAAGACCTGCGCAATTCTATCATTCAGAAGAGGAGTTAGCCAATTCTTAATGTACATGTCCAAAATAAAACGTTTTTTTCAAAAATTCGGCCTTAAGCAGCTTTATGCCTGCCTGGCCTTCGCCCTGCCGGCCTTGATTTTCGCCGGTTACTTCCTCAGCAAGAAGGGCAATATTCTGACCGTCGACCTGGGCCAGCAGTACGTTGACTTTCTGGCCTACTACCAGCAAAATCTCTTTAAGGACCCAAGCAAGTTGATTTACAGTTTTGCCAGCGGCCTGGGCGGCTCCATGCTGGGGACGGACAGCTACTACCTGCTCAGTCCCTTTAACCTGCTCTTGCTCTTTTTCCCGCAGAAGTTCCTGCCCCAGGGGATCCTTTTGGTCATCTCCTGCAAGATCGGAGCTATCGGCCTGTCCACCTACCTGGTCTGGGGAAAGAAGTACCAGCTGGCTAAGGAATACGTTCTGGCCGCCAGCTTGGCCTTTGCCCTCTGCGGCTTTGTGGTTGCCAACAATTTGAACTTGATGTGGCTGGACAGCCTGGTCCTTTTACCCTGGCTGCAGGAAGCTATTGACCGCCTTTTATCCGGGAAGAAAAATCACCTGGTCCTAATTACCTTCCTGCTCTGGCTGACCAACTTCTATACCGGCTACATGACCCTGCTCTTTGGCCTGCTCTATCTGCTAGTGGGCCTGGCCACGAACAGGGAGCCAAAGAAGCGTTTTTGGGCCTACTTCAAGGGCAGCTTCTTTGGCAGCTGCCTGGCCGGGGTCAGCCTCTGGCCGACTTTTCTGGAACTTTTAGCCGGGAAAACTGATGCCGACATCAGCTGGAAGCTGAACTTCCAGTTTCCGCCCTACCAGCTAATCGCTAAATTTATCAACGGGGCCTACAGCTTCCATGAAATGTCGGACGGCCTGCCCAACATCTTCATCAGCTCCTGCTTTGCCCTCTTGGCCCTGCTCTTTATCTTTAATTCCCAGTTCAGCAAGCGGGAAAAACTGGCCCGGGGTCTGCTTTTGGCCTTCCTGGTCTTGTCTTTGTCCTTTACCCCCCTGGTTTTGATCTGGCACTTGGGCCAGTTCCCGGTCTGGTACCCGGCCCGGTTCAGCTTCCTGGTCTCCTTCTATGCCTTGAACCTGGCCCTAGAAAACATGGACAGGGAACCCGGCTTCAATCTCCAGCAGAAGATCCTGGCCGCCCTTTTGGGGGCCGGCGTCTCCATTTACCTGGCCATCAACCCGGACAAGCTGGAATTTATCCGGCAAGACGGACAAGTCGCGACCGGCCTCTTCCTTTTGGCCAGCCTGCTCTTCATTCTCTTTATTTACGGCCAGCACTATTTAGCCGGCCACTACGCCCTGCTTTTGGTCGTTTCGGAAGTCACGGTCAACTTGATTTTTTCCTTAAACGCGATTTCCTACCAGGAAAACAAGAACTATGCCAAGTTTGAAGCCAACGTCAACCAGGCGACCAGCTACCTGGCCAAGACCGACTCCAGCCTCTACCGGACGGAGAAGAGCTTCAGCCGGTCAGACGATGACCCCTTCACTGGCAACTATTACGGAATCACGACCTTTAACTCCATCAGCAACTCCAGCACTTCCAACCTGCTCAGCCGCTTAGGCTACGTCCACAACAGCAACTCTTACACCAACCAGGGCGGGACGCTTTTGACTGACGCCTTCCTGGGAGTCAAGTACTACCTGGAGCCGAATTATTCTTATGACGGCGTTTCAGCCGCCCAGCGGATGCCTTATGACAACTTGAACCACCGGGCTGATTTGAACAGCTATTATCCAATAAAGCAGTTCAAGCAGATCAGCATTTTAAAAAACAAGCAGGCCCTGCCTTTGATTTTTGCCAGCCAGAGCGGGCAGAAAAAGGTCAAGTTCCTGGATAATGACCCGGTTCACAACCAGCAAAAGCTCTGGGAAAGCCTGGGCTTGTCCGGCCAGCTTTTCAAGAAGGTCAAAAGCGAGATCAAGCTGACCAACTTGAAAGTGAACCAGTCCAATCCCCTGGTCTTTAAAAAAGCCAACTCTGCCAAGCCGGCTTCCGTCACCTTCAGCTTGACGCCAAAGAGCAATGACGCCTATTACCTGCAGCTCCCGGACGGCTTTGACTTCAAGACCGCCAGCTTAAGCGTCAACGAGATCTTCTACAACTACGAGAGCCGGGACGGGCAGATCCGCCTGGTCAACATCGCCAGCCAAAATAGAAAGTCCAAGATCAAGGTCACTTTTAACTTGACCAATTCGACCCTGGACTTAACTGGCCTTATCTTCTGGCACTTTAACAATTCCGCCTTCAAGGCCGGGATCAAGCAGCTGAAAGCGCCGGAACTTAAGTTAAAGCAGACTGGCTTGCAAATTTCCAGCCAGACTTTTAAGAGCCAAAAGAAGCTCTGGATAACGACTATTCCATATTCCAAGAACTGGCTGGTCTATGACAACGGCAAACGGGTCAAGACCAGCAAATACGCTGCCAGCCTCCTGGCCTTCAACTTAAAGGGGGGCAAGCACCAGCTGACCCTGGTCTATTTGCCGGTCAGCCTGATTGCCGGCAGCTTGATCAGCTTGGTAACTTTGGCTGTCTACCTGCTTTTGAAAAAGAAACAGAGAATTTAAACAGTAAAATAGAGCGCAAAAAAAGGTGCTGTCCGGGTGGACAGCGCCTTTTTAGTCGGTCGTCTTAACGTCGTTGATTACGACATCGTAGCTGACGTTGGCTGAGTCAACGTTGATCTTGACCGTTTCACCCTTCTTGTGGCCAAGCAGGGCCTTGCCGATCGGAGATTCGTTGGAAACCTTGCCGTGGAATGGGTCAGACTGGCTGCTCCCCACGATTTCGTAAGTTTCCGGTTCGTCTTCGCCGACTTCAGTAACCGTAACGGTCTTGCCGATACTTACTTCGTCGGGGTCAACGGCAGCAGTGTCGACAATGACAGCATACTTCAATTGTTCGCTGACGGCATCGATTCTTTCTTCCAGCCGCATTTGCTCATCTTTAGCTGCGTCGTATTCTGAGTTTTCGGACAAGTCCCCGTATGAACGGGCAATCTTCAAACGTTCAACGATTTGCGGCCGCTTGACAAACTTCAGGGTCTGCAGTTCTTCTTCCAGCTGCTTCTTGCCTTCGGCAGTCATTTCATAGGTTTTTTCAGGCATTTTGATTCTCCTTTATTTAACGCATTATGCAATGTTAAATATTAGAATTTAATTCCGGGAAAGTCAACCATTAACGAATGTTTGCCTCTAATTTTTCTTCCAAAGCGGCTTGCACATTGTCAGTTGCCTTAGTGACAACCGCGTCAGTCAAGGTTTCTGCCTCATTCAAGAAGGTCAGGCGATAAGCCAGGCTCTTCTTGCCGGCAGCCAGGTGGGCCCCTTGGTAGACGTCGATGACTTCAACGCTAACCAGGTACTTGCCGGCGTTTTCCTTGATGCAGCTTTCAACTTGGGCATTAGTGACATCTTCGTCAACCAAAATTGACAGGTCCCGCTGCACGGCCGGGTACTTCGGAGCCGGCTTGGACTTGACCCCCTTAGCCATCAGCGGCAGCAGGGCATCCAGGTTCAGTTCGTAAACGTAGATTTCCTTGCCGGCGAAGTTCTTGTCAGTCATGGTCAAAACTGGGGAAATTTGGCCGATCAGACCAATATATTCATCATTTACGTAGATGCCAGCCGTTCTGGTCGGGTGCATCCCCTTGATTGCTTCGGCCCGGTATTCCACGTCCTTGACCCCAATCATTTCAAATACGTCTTCCAGTTGCCCCTTGACGTAGTAGAAGTCAACGACTTCGTCCTTGTGCTGCCAGTTGCTTTCACCAGCTAAGCCGACGTAAGCGGCTGCCAGGTGTTCATGTTCGTGGTAGTCGCCGCCTTCCATGTCGTAGACGCGGCCGTTTTCAAAGAGCTGGAGTTCAGTTTGCTTGCGGGCGAAGTTGTAAGCAACCGTGTCGAGCAGGCCGCAGATCAAGTTTTGCCGCATGGTGGTTCTGGCTGAGTTCAGCGGCCAGTTGACCTTGACTGGGGCCAGGGCCTTTTTGACAAAAGTCGTAGCCAGTTCTTCAGAAGTTAGGGAGTAGTTGATCGTTTCACTGAGCCCCTGCCCTTCCAGCAATTGGCGCAGGTGACGGACCTTGACTTCATCAGCCGCATAGCCGCCAGTAAGTTCACCGGTCGCCGGGTGGGTGGACTTGATGTTGTCGTAGCCGTAGATCCGACCGATTTCTTCAAAGATGTCGGAGTCAATGAAGATGTCCCAGCGGCGGTTTGGCACAGTTACCGTGTATTCGTCGCCATTTACTGCAACCGGGAAGTTCAGCTTGCCCAGGATCTTGACGATTTCGTCCATGGACAGGTCAGTGCCCAGGATCTTGTTGGTCCGGGAAGCAGTGGTCGTAATAACAACTGCTTCCTTGTCCAGGTCGCTGGCCTTGATTTCACCAGCTAAGACAGTGGCGCCGGCATTTGCCCGCAAGATCAAGGCGCAGATATCCAGGGCCTTTTGGGTGTTGTCCCAGTTGATCCCCTTTTCAAACAAAGCAGAAGCGTCAGTCCGGTTGTCGTGGCGCAGAGCTGCCTTTCTGGTCAAGGCCGGGTCAAAGACAGCAGCTTCCAGGATCACATCAGTAGTTTCTTCAGTTACTTCGCTGTTCAAGCCGCCCATCACGCCAGCTAAGCCGACTGCCTGCTCACCATCAGTGATCACGATGTCTTGCGGGTCCAGGTCGATTTCTTTTTCATTCAAGAGCTGCAGCTTTTCGCCTTCCTTGGCCAGGCGGACCTCGATCTTCTTGGTCTTGTCAAAAAGCTTGGCGTCGTAAGCGTGCATTGGCTGGCCAGTCAAGAGCATGACATAGTTGGTCGCGTCAACCACATTGTTGATTGGGCGGATGCCGGCATTCCACAGGCGGGCCTGCAGCCAAAGGGGACTTTCAGCTATCTTGACCCCGGTCAGCTTTCTCAAGTAGTACTTCGGCGCGATCTTTTCATCAGCAACGGCAGTAAAGTCACCAGTCCAGTCTGCCCCGTCTTCTTTAAGGACAACGTCTTCGATCTTTGGCTTCTGGTCAATCAAGGCACCAACTTCATAAGCTGCCCCTTCCATTGAGGAAGTGTCGGCCCGGTTTGGGGTAATGTCGAAGTCCAAAACGTAGTCGTCCATGCCCAAGGCTGCAAAGACAGAGTCACCAGGCTTAAGGTCCGGATCATGGAAGACCCAGATGCCGTCGGCGTACTTCGGCGGAACAACTGAGTCGCTGAAGCCGAGTTCTTGCAGGCCGCAGATCATCCCATTGGATTCAATCCCGCGCAGCTTGCCCTTCTTGATCTTGATCCCGCCTGGCAAATGGGACCCGGGCAGGGCCACGATCACGTCCTGGCCAGCAGCCACGTTAGGTGCCCCGCAGACGATCTGGCGGGCTTCATCTTCACCAACGTCGACCGTAGTCTTGTTGAGGTGGGTCCCTTCAATCTTTTCGCAGGTCAAAATATGGCCCACGACCAGCTTGCTCAAGCCGTCTTCCGGGTGAACCGTTGAGGCGATTTCAACCCCGGACCGAGTCAGTTTTTCAGCCAAGGCGTAAGGGTCTACGCCGTCCATGTTCAAGAAATCTTTCAACCAATTGTAAGAAACTAACATTAATCTTCCTCCTGACGGAATTGTTGCAAGAAGCGCACGTCGTCACTGTAAAAGTCGCGGATGTCGTCAATACCATACTTCAAGATGGCGAAGCGGTCCAGGCCCAGGCCAAAGGCAAAGCCGGAGTAGACGCTTGGGTCAATGCCGGCGGCAGACAAAACATTCGGGTGAACGATCCCGGCACCCAGAACTTCGATCCAGCCGGTGTTCTTGCAGATCGCGCAGCCCTTGCCGCCGCATTCAAAGCAGGAAACGTCCATTTCAACTGATGGTTCAGTAAATGGGAAGTAGCTTGGCCGCAGGCGGGTTTCCCGGTCCTGGCCGAATTCGTGCTTAGCCACCAGTTCCAAGGTCCCCTTAAGGTCACTCAAGGAGATGTTCTTGCCAACAACCAGCCCTTCCATCTGCATGAACTGGTGGGAGTGGGTGGCGTCGTCATCGTCTCTTCTGTAAACCTTGCCTGGGGAGATCATCTTGAGGTCCCCTTTATCGAAGTCATGCTTTTCCATGGTCCGGGCTTGAACTGGTGAAGTCTGGCTCCGCAGCAGGTGGTCAGCGTCAACGTAGAAAGTAGCCTGCATGTCCCGGGCCGGGTGGTCCTTAGGCAGGTTCAGCATTTCGAAGTTGTAGTGTTCACTTTCGATTTCCGGGCCTTGGACAACTTGGTAGCCCATGCCGATGAAGAAGCGTTCCAGGTCGTCTTGAATGATTCTGATCGGGTGCTTGGAGCCGACATGCTTTCTGCGCCCTGGCAGGGTCACGTCAATCTTTTCAGCTTCCAGGCGGGCCTCAATGGCCTTTTCGATCAAGTTATCCTTGGCAGAAGCCAAGTTTTCATTAAAGAGGTCGCGGAGTTCGTTGACCTTCTGGCCGACTTCCCGCCGCTTTTCCGGAGCAACGTCCTTCATCTGGTGCAGAATTTGCGTCAGTTCCCCCTTCTTGCCGACCAGCTTGACCCGGACGTCATTCAGGCTCTTTTCGCTTTCTGCTTCCTTGATTTCAGCAAGCCCCTGCTCCCGCAGGTCCTTCAATCGATCAAATAAATCCATTTGCTTATTCCTTTCAACAAAAAAACTCCGCCCCCCAAAAGGGACGAAGCTTCGCGGTACCACCCTAGTTTAGGCCCAAAAAGGCCTACGCTCTATACCGATAACGGTGGCAGCCGGAATTGATTAGATCCTACTCGCAAGATGAAATTCGCAAGCCGCTCTTTGGTTTCCTTTCAGTTGCCAAGAAACCTCCCTGTCAAAGACCGGACTTGCTACTAGTCTTGTTCTTAGTAATTAATTAAAATCATAGGCTAAAACTTGCTTAAATGCAAGTCGTTCTTTACGCCCACTTGTCAGCCCAGATATGAACCTGGTTGAAGACCGGCTTTAATTCGGCCCCTTTTGGCGTCAAAGTGTAAAGGACGATCTTCTTTTCCGCATCCTTGGACCGCTTGACGATCCCGTCAACTTCCAGCTCCCGCAGGCGTTCGACCAGAACCCGGTCAGAGCAGGCACCGACCGCGTGGGCCAGGTCCCGGAAGCGCATGGCCTTGGTGTCGCACAAGGAGCTGATGATCAAGCCGTTCCACTTCTTGCCGATGATCTCAAAGGCCTTGACGAAGCGGGCACACATTTCGTAGTTTTCAGCGTTTTTACAGCATGGCACGTCCTGTTCAGCTAATTCTGTCATAGAGAAATCCTCCTCAAATTAGTTTCCATGTTAATTATTTAAGCACACTTTACTTACGAAAAACAAGCAAAAAGCCTTTTCCTAGCTGAAGTGGTAGATCATGATCCCGGCAGCAACAGCGGCGTTCAAGGATTCAGCCCGGCCCTTGATTGGGATGTAGAGCTTCTCGTCAGCCAGAGCCGCGATTTCCGGGCTTACCCCGTGCGCCTCATTGCCGATGATCAAAGCAACCTGGGCTACTGGGGCAAAGTCACCCAATTGTTTAGCGGCTGGATCCAAAAGGCTGGCGTAAACTGGAATGTCCGCGGCCTTCAAGCTGGCAATGGCGTCTGGCAGGTCAGCCTTGATCAAGTTCAAGTGGAACTGGCTCCCCTGCATGGACCGCTGGACCTTTGGGTTGTAGAGGTCAACCGTCTTGTTTGACAGGATCACCCCGTCAAAGCCAGCCGCGTCAGCCGTCCGGATGATGGTGCCGACATTGCCCGGGTCAGCCAGGTCATCTAAGAGGACCCACTTGCCGTAGCTGAAGGCAAAATGCTCAGACTGGTTGATCTTGACGGTCATAAAGATATCCTGGGAATTCTTGGTGCTGCTGAGGTGACTGGCCACGCTTTGGCTGATCTTGATCAGCTTGCCCTCATCATAAGCCAGGCCCAGTTGCGCCAAGCGGCTTAGGGCTGCTTCAGTAGCCAGGATTTCCCGGTACTTGACGCTTGCTTTTAAGGCTTCTTCAACCAGGTGGAAGCCTTCGATCAAGTAATAGCCGCTTTCTTCACGGTATTTCTTCTGCTGCAGCTTGCCGATGGCCTTAATTTGCGGATTGTTGACAGATGTTCTTTCTTGCATGATAAAATACTCCTTAGAAATACTATTTTAATGATTTTTTGCAAAAAATAAAGAAGGTAGTCAAAATGCAAACATGGGAACTATTAGCGCATGGAGTCGTCCAGGGCGTGGGCTTTCGCTGGAGCGTGCAGATGCTGGCCCAGAAGATGAAGCTGCCAGGCAGCGTGAGAAACAACCCTGACGGGACGGTCACCATTGTCATTCAAGGGACGCCAACTGATCTGATCAAGTTTAAAGCTGAGTTGCCAAACGCGGCGCCATATGCCCAAATTTCACGTTTGGACACAAAAGTTCTGCCTGAAATGGAACAAATGCATTCTTTTCATGTATTATATTAGACAGATCCTAAGAATTTGGAGAGAAACTATTCAATGAAAAAAATCAAAAAACGTTTATTACCTGTCAGCCTGCTGGCGCTCTTGCCGCTTTTCCTTACGGCCTGCGCCAGCCAGACCAGCAAAAACGGCAGCTTAAAGGCCCCGACCAGTGGTCCTTACTACTGGATCTATGAATGGATCGGCCTGCCTTTGCAGCATATCACCGTCAACATCGCCCACGCCATCGGCGGAGCCAGCGGGGCCGGCTGGGCCATCGTCATCATCACTTTGGGCGTCAGAGTGATCTTGATGCCGCTCATGCTGAGCCAGCAGCACAAGGCTACCCTGCAGCAAGAAAAGATGCACCTTCTGCAGCCGCAAATGCAGCTTTTGCAAAAGGCCATGAAGACACCAGGGATGACTCCTGACCAGCAGATGGCCTTGACCGGTCTGCAAAGAGAGATCTATTCCAAGAACAATGTCTCCATGACTGGCGGGATGGGCTGCCTGCCCCTCTTGATCCAAATGCCAATCATGATCGGGATCTACCAGGCCGTGGCTTACTCAAACGCCCTGGCCAAGTCCACCTTCTTCGGCATTTCCCTGTCCAGCAAGTCCATGGTCCTGGCCATCATCGCTACTGTTTTTGCCTTGATTCAAAGCTACGTGGCCATGATCGGCATCCCTGAAGAGCAAAAGAAGACCATGCAGGCCACCATGCTGATGAACCCAATCATGACCTTCTTCTTCTCCATGTCCTTCTCCGGCGCCCTGGCCCTTTACTGGGCAGTCGGTAACCTGGTCATGGTCATCCAGCAGCTGATCACCACCTTCATCGTGCAGCCGCGGGCCAAGAAGCGGGTTTCCAAGGAACTGGCAGACAGCCCGATCGTGGAAGTCGTTACCCAAGCCAAGCTTGACCAGATCTTGAAGCCAGCCCCTGAACAAAAGCCAACCAGCCAGCCGAAGTCCGGCGACCTGCGCAAGCGCAACCAGGGCAAGCAGAAGCGGAAGTAATTCACCAAGCTAAAAAGAAACTAAACATAATAAGATAAACAAGAAAAAAGTAAAAGCCGCTGAAAAGTGGCTTTTACTTTGCTCTAAATTCTGTTAAATTGTCGGATCTTGCTTTGGATTCTCAGTTCCAGCTTGCTTTTGCTCTTCCCGGCTTTCCAATTCTTTGACTTCTTCATCAGTCAAGACCGGGAAGGTGATTCTGAACTGGCTCCCCTGCCCTAAGACTGATTCAACGTCAATGGTCCCGTGGTAGGATTCCACCAGCTTCTGGGCAATTGACAGGCCCAGGCCGTTGCCGCCCTTTTCCCGGGTTCTGGCCTTGTCGACCCGGTAGAAGCGGTTGAAGATCTTCTTCTTGTCCTCATCGGAAATCCCTTCCCCGTAGTCTTGGACCACGATCTGCATTTCCTGGCCGGACTGGCCGGCAGCCACGGCAATTTCCTTGCGGTCGGTTGAGTACTTGATCCCGTTGTCGATCAAGATGATCAAAATCTGTTCCAGGTGGCCCTGGAAGATCTGAATCTTAGTATCCGGATCCAGGTCCTCAACTTCCAGAGAGATCTTGAAGTCCGGGTGAACCATGCCCATGTCCCCGACTACCCGGGTCAAGACTTCCATCGGTTCAGCGATGGCATTCGGGTAGTGGACACTGATCTGTTCAGCCCGGGTCAGGTCCAGCATTTCCTGGATCAAGTGCTTCATCCGCTCAGCCTCTGAAATCGAGGCGTCAATGGATTCTTCCAGGACCTGCGGGTCATCCTTGCCCCAGCGCTTAAGCATGCTCAGGTGGCCTTCAATGACCGCTACAGGCGTCCTCAATTCGTGGGAGACATCAGAGACGAACTGCTTCTGCTGCTCGATATACTTCTGCATCCGATCCAGCATCATGTTGAAAGATAGGGCCAACTCTTCCAGTTCGTCGTTTCTGTGCAGCTCGGGAATTCTGGCCGTACTGTTCGGGTCGGCGTTGACTTCCCTGGCCACCTTGGACATCTTGTTGATTGGTCTGACGACGCTGTGGACCACCAGGTAGGAAATTACAATCGCCAGGCTGATCCCTAGGATTGAGAGCCAGAGCATGGCCTTCAATGTCCGGGAAATCAAGCGGTTGTAGCCGGTCATCTGGTTCTTGACGACAATGTAGCCAGTCAATTTATGGCTCTTCCGGTTTCTGACCTTCCGGTAGACATAAAGAGAACTTTGCCCATCCCTGCCTTCCTTGACCACACTCTTGCTCTCACTGGTGAACTTGACCAGTTTAGGGGCGCTGTCGCCGTTGTGGAAGACGATCTCATTGCGGAGATTATAGATCGCCACGGTCATGTCAGGGTTGGTCACGGTGCTTAAGACCGAGTCGCCAAAAACGCTGCTGTTGCTGTTGTTATTTTCTGACAGAGCCGGCCCGCCCGTTAAAATCCGTCTGGTGTTCGGTGATAGTTGCTGGACCACGTTGGTGATCTCCAGTTCATCATCGATGTCGATTAGACGCTTGCGGAGGACGTTGACAACTTCGTTAGACGTATCCTTTTGCTGGCTCAGGGCTTCCTGCTTGACCGTATTGTAGACGACAGCTGAGAAAACAAGAAAGGAGACCATGATCGTCATCGCGACGATGCTGACCCATCTCACGATCAGTGAAACGTGTCTGGTCCCCTTCTTGCCGCTGGCGGCGTTTTGCTTAAGCATTGTCGTCCTCGTCTCTGACCATGTAGCCGGTTCCGCGCACCGTCTTGATGTAAGATGGCTGGCCAGGGATGTCGATCTTGTTGCGGAGGTAACGGACGTAAACTTCGACAACGTTAGTTTCGATGTTTGATTCCGGTCCCCAGATCTTGTTCAAGAGCTGGTCTCGGCCAACAACATTGTTCTTGTTTTCGATCAAGGTCATGAGCAGGTTGTATTCCCGCTTGGTCAAGTCAACGGTCTTGCCGTCGCCCCGGTGGACGATCCGGTTGGCGGTTTCGATGGTCAAGTCCTTGAACTTGACAACCTTTTGCCGCGGCAGCTTGTCCTTTGAGGCGTCCTTTTCGATCTTGACCCGGCGCAAGACAGCGCGCAAGCGGGCCAGGAGTTCTTCAATAGCAAATGGCTTGACGATGTAGTCGTCAGCCCCGTGGTCCAGGCCTGATACCCGGTCAATCACGGAGTCACGGGCCGTCATCATGATAATTGGCGTGGTCTTGCTCTGCCGTACCCGGCGGGCAATTTCCAAACCGTTCAAGTCTGGCAGCATCAAATCCAGCAAGATCGCGTCGAAGTCTTCGCTCAAAGCGCGGTCCAAAGCCTTGCGGCCGTTGTTTTCCACTACGGTCTCATAACCTTCGTGCTGGAGTTCGAGTTCGACGAAACGAGCCAGGTTCTTTTCGTCTTCAACAATTAAAATTTTCGGCATGTTTTTATCCCCTCATATCCTATCGATTTAATTTGGGTCTGCTGAATCCAAGTATAATCTTAAAGTATATTTTAATAATTCTAGGATAGCCCAAAATTAGCTTTTTAACAAGTCCCAAAGAAAAGCAAGTCCCCCGCCAGATTAATTTTCTCTGGAAAAAGACTTGTTTTTAAGGAAGATCATTTCTCTTCGTCTTCGGCTTTATCTTTGTCTTCTTCAGCCTGCATCTTGTCCAAAAGACCCTGCAGCTGGGCAAAGGCCGGGTTGACCTGGTCCTTCTTCTGGCCGGCGAAGTCTTGTTCAGACATGACTTCCCAGCCCTGCCCTTCTGGGTACAGGTCTTCTTCAGCTTCTTCCTTGGTCAAAACCGTGCTTGGAATATTCAAGAGCATGTTGTCTTCCACGGCCGTCTGCACGTCAATGCGGTCATCGTCCAGCGGAATGATCATCAAGCCCAGTTCCTTTTCTTCCTGGGTCGGTTCATGGTCGGAATAATTTTCCACGAAGCTGAATTTCTGCTTCAAAGGCACTGCTTCCAGGCTGCGGGAGGACGGAACCAAGAGGTCGGCTTCCACTTGGAAATTGCCAGTCACGAAGGGTTCGTCATAAAAGAGCTGCCCTTCCACGTGGGCGCTTTTTACCTCATAGACCAGGTCCTTGGCCCGCTGGTAAAAGCCATCGGCAAAAGTCAAATCAGCTGAGATCTGGGTCAATGGCTCCCGGCTGTTCTTGATTTGGAAAATTGAAAGTTCTAGCATTAATTTACCTCGAGTGGCCGCCGGCCAAAGTTCTGGTCAGCGCCAACAATCTGTTCAAATAAACGGTCAACCCTGACCTGCAGGCCCAGGGTCCCTTCTTGGGCATTCTTGCGGTCCACTTTGGAAACGATATCGATCTCAAAGTCTTTCCGCTGCTGCTTCAAATATTTCCGTCCCCGCTTGCTGTAAGCCAGAAGCATGGTGGAAACATGGTCATAGCTGTTTAAGACATCGGCTTCAGTCACGTTCAAAAGAGTATAAAGACTCAGTCTTCTTAACCTTGAATAGGTGTAGCGCTTGGACTTGACCCGGCGGAGGAAGTCAGCGAAATTTTCAGCCAGGTGGATTTCTGCCTTGAACTTGTATTCCAGGCCCTCGCTCATCTGGTAGATCTGCTGCAATTCCTTGATTGAGGCTGATTCCAGCCGGTATTTCAGAAACGGGAAGAGCAGTTCCCAGTTGGGCAGAACCTTTTCCTGGTCAAAAGCGGCAATTTCCCCTTTTGGCAGCCATTGCTCCAGTTCTGAGCGCTCGGCCCCGTTTAAAAGGAGGTTGCGGATAGCGCTGGCACTTTGGACAGCTACTTCTCTTTGCAGGATGTCATCATGGCCGGCCCCAACCCGGTTGACCGGGCTGAGCTTTAAAGGCGAGCCCAGATTGGCATTAGCCACGGCATAAGCCAGGCCCAAAATCGCGTTGGGCTCACTGACTTCATGGCCGACTTCCCGGGCCACCATCTGGTTGTACTGGGTGGAATAAGTCTGGCTGTAGTCGGCGAATTCCTGCCTTTGCCGGGGGATCTTGGAGATCCGGTCGCCGAAATATTCAAAATTCAAGTTGGCGTCTTCGACCCCAAAGACCAGGTTCTTGGCCCCCAGACGGGTTAAGAGGTCGACCCCGCCGGTGGCGAACATGTCGGCAGCTTGGACAGCATAGGAAAAAGGCAGCTCAAAGACCAGGTCAGCCCCAGCCTCAATGGCGCTGCGGGCCCTGGACCACTTGTCCAGGATGGCCATTTCCCCTCTTTGCACGTAATTGCCGGACATGACCGCGATAATGGGGTCATCACCGGCGATCAAGCGGGCCTGGTTCATCAGGAATTCATGGCCGCTGTGGAAAGGGTTATATTCAGCTACAATCCCGACAACGCTCATTGCCTAGTCTTCCTCGATTTCCACGCGCTTGCCGTCAGCCCAGAGCTTTTCCAGGTTGTAGAAGGCCCGGGCATCTTCTGAGAAGATGTTGACAACGACGTCGCCCAGGTCAACCAGGAGCCATTCTGAGTCATGATTGCCTTCAACCCGGTAGTCGTAGAAATTAGCTTCGTGACAGGCTTCGATGATGCTGTTGGCAATGGCGTGCAGCTGGCGGCTGGAAGTGGCGCTGGTGGCCACGAAGTAGTCAGCCAGGATGCTGATGCCGCGCATGTCGTAGGCTTCGGTGTCTTCCCCGTGCCGTTCGCTGATTGCGTTTAAAACTAAGTCAAGTAATTCTTCGCTCTTCAAATTTTTCTCCTAATGTTTAGTTACTCTTAATTTATCTGTTATTACTCAGCTGCCCAGACATTGTAAGCAGCCAGAGTTCTTGGGTAGATCTTGCTTCTCTTTTGGACTAAAAAGGCCAGAGTGTGAGCCAGTTCATAGCCAACCCCGGAAGCCAAATCCGCGTAGCTGGTCTTTCTGGCCTCTTCAACTCCGGCAAAAGTCCGGCCCGGCTCAATATAGTCAGCCACGAAGACGATCTGGTCCAGGGTGGTCATTTCCACGTCCCCGGTGGTGTGCCGGTAGACAGCGGTTAAAATTTCCGGGTCGGTGATGCCGAGGTCGCGCTTGATGAACCAGCTGCCCACGATCCCGTGCCAGATAGCCCTGTTCCAGTTCAAAAGATCCGGATCAAAGCCTTCTTCCTTGATGACCTTGATGTATTCTTCAACTGGAATCTGCTTGGCATAGTCGTGGACAAAACCAGCCAAAGCCGCCTTGTCTTCGTCATAGCCGTTCAATTTGGCCAGGGTCCGGGCCGTTTCACTGACGCGGACGCAGTGGGCAAAGCGTTTTTCATCCATCATGCTCTTCTCCTTGGCCACCAATTCACTGCTGGACAAGGGGGAATATGTTTCCTTAAAAACTGGATCAGTCACGGTAAAGCCCCTTTTCTTCAATATATTCGCGGACCTTGTCCGGGACCAGGTAACGGATTGAGGTTCCGGTTGAGACAGCCCGGCGGATAGCAGTTGAGCTGAGGCGGATGTCCGGAGCATCAACCCAGATCATGGAATATTGCGGATCTTGCGGGTAGCCCGGCCGGCGGATACCGACCAAGGTAGCTAACTTGGCCAGTTCCTCAGCATTCTTCCACTTGTGGAAGCTGTTGACCTGGTCGCTGCCCATGATCAAGTAGTAGGTGTTTTCCGGCGCCTTCTTGGTTAAATAGCGCATGGTATCAATCGTGTAAGAAACGCCGCCTCTGAAGAGTTCCAGCAGCTTAACCCTGAAACGGGGATTGTCCCGGGTAGCCAAATCCAGCATGGTGGCCCGGTCGCGGGCAGACACGTTTAAGGGAGCGTCCTTATGCGGGGGAATATTGTCCAGAATGAACCAGACTTCATCCAGGTGCAGCTTGGTCATGGCCTGTTCAGCGGCGACCAAATGGGCCATGTGCACCGGGTTAAAGGTGCCGCCCATGATGCCGATCTGCTTGCCTTTCCGCCGCCTCTCAGCCGTCTGCACTTTTACTTGCGTTTCTTTACTGAAATCTACCAATGAATCCATGTTACAACCTCTAAATCAAAGCTCTTCTGGTTCCCAAGCCGATTCCGCCCGGCGTGTAGGCCTTGATCACGCAGCCTTCCGGCACAGTGATGAAGCCTACCCCGGCAAACAATACATCGCTGCGGTACTTGATGGAGTACTCCTGCCCTTTAAGCGGCGGCAGGTCGCTGTTTGGCCCTGGCGGAGACAGCAATTCGCCCACATGCTTTTGGTAAAATTCGTCAGCCTTCTCCGTCTTAGTCCGGTGGATGTACATGCCCCGGGCAGCATAGATAGTAAAGCTGGTTGACGGCCCCTTCAGGTAGTCAATTCTCCCCAGGCCGGCCAAGAAGATGGTATTGCCTGGCAAAAGCTGATAAGTGGCCGGCTTAAGCGGCTTCTTTGGAGAAGCCAGGTCCAGGTCCTTCGGGTCCAGCCGGCTGGCCAGCTGCTTGTCGGTCAAGATCCCTGGGGTGTCGACCAAGAAGTGGCCGTTGTCCAGGGGAATTTCGATCTGGTCCAAAGTGGTCCCAGGGAAGCGGGAAGTGGTGATCAAGTCCTGGACGTCTCCCATTTCATCGATAATGGCGTTGATCAAGGTCGACTTGCCGACATTGGTCGTGCCGACGAAGTAGACGTCCCGGTCCTGGCTGTGCTTGTTCAAGTAGTCGATCAAAGTGTCCAGGTTCTTCTTCTTGGCCGCGGAGATCAAGAAGATGTCCTTTGGGTAGAGGCCCATCCGGTTGGCTTCCTGCCGCATCCAGTCCTTGATCTTGCTTTCCTTGGAGTTCTTCGGGAAGAGGTCCAGCTTGTTGCCGACCAGGATAAAGTCATTTGTGCCGACAAAGCGCTTCAAAGAAGAAATCAGCGAGTTGGAGAAGTCAAACAGGTCCACCACGTTGACGATCAAGGCCTTCTTTTCCGCCATGGTGTTCAGAAGTGCTAAAAAGTCATCATTGTCCAGGGAGACCGGCATGATCTCGTTGTAGTGGCGCAAGCGGAAGCAGCGCTGGCAGTAGACTTCTTCTCTTTCACCATTTTCCACCTTGGCCAGGGCACTAGCCGGCAGGTAGCCTGGCAGCTGCTTGTCCTGGCTCTGCAGAGCCGCGCCGCAGCCGATGCAGCGAATTTCTTCACTCATGTCTGAGTTTTCCTCCTTAAATTTCATCTTCCTTAATTATATCTGAAAGCCGGCATTTAACAAAGAAAAAGCGCACCTAGCCAAGCTAGATGCGTTTCTTCCAAAGAATTAAGCCAAAGCCTTCTTAGCAGTTTCTGCTAAAGCGGCAAAAGTCTTTTCGTCGTTGTAGGCAATGTCAGCCAACATCTTACGGTTCATGTCAACACCAGCCAGCTTCAAGCCGTGCATCATCTTTGAGTATGACAAGCCGTTTTGACGAGCAGCTGCGTTGATCCGGGCGATCCACAGTCTTCTGAATTCGCTCTTGCGCTTCTTACGGTCGCGGAATGCGTACTTGTATGAAACGAACAATTGAGTGCTTGCGGCCTTAAATTGAACGTGCTTTGAGCCACGGTAACCCTTGGCAAGCTTCAAAACCTTCTTACGACGTGCGCGTGTAACGGTACCACCTTTAACTCTTGGCATCTGAAAATCCTCCTAATATCGTTAGTGTATTAAAAAATAGTAAATTAACGCATTTGGGAAAGCATTTGCTTGATGCGCTTCAAGTCGCTGCGTGAAACCATAGCGGCTTTTCTCAAATGACGACGTTGCTTCTTGGTCTTACCGTGGAAGCGGTGACCAGTGAAGGCGTGGTGGCGCTTCAAACCGCCGTTACCAGTTCTCTTAAAACGCTTAGCTGAAGCGCGGTGGGTTTTCATCTTTGGCATGGTAAAATTCCTCCAATTAACTATTGTTTGTTCTTGTCTTTATCGCTCTTGGGACTGAGCATTAAAAACATTTGACGGCCTTCCATCTTTGGCCGGCTGGTTACAACAGCAATATCCGAAGTTTCTTCGGCCATCTTTTCCAGCACTTGTTGTCCTAATTCCTTGTGCGTGATTGCCCGGCCTCTGAAACGAATCGAAACACGAACTTTGGCGCCTTCTTTTTCTAAGAACTTGCGTGCATGCTTCAACTTGGTTTCGAAGTCATTGCCTTCAATCGCCGGACTCAAACGGATTTCCTTAACGCTGACCTGCTTGGAATTCTTGCGTGATTCCTTCAGCTTCTTCTGCTGTTCGAACCGGTACTTACCATAATCAAGAATCTTTGCTACAGGCGGCTTGGCGTTTGGTGAAATCAAAGTCAGATCGAGGCCAGCATCGCTCGCTTGGCGCAGAGCTTCATTTCTTGACACGACCCCAACTTGTTCACCTTCAGCGTTGATCAGCCGAACTTCACGAGCGCGGATGCTTTCGTTAAGGATCATGTTGTTTTGTTTCTGTGGTATAACTGTTCACCTCCATGTTAATTTCGAGGACAAGAAAAAAGCGGGCATATAGCACCCGCCTTTAAAATCAACAGAAAATATCGATTTGCCCAGAGGTTAAATAACTTAGGCGAGAAGCGGGGGCTTCTTCTTGTTCTCAACTTCTACTATTGTACTAGGTCTAAGATTGCCCGTCAAGGGCTAATTTCACTTTCAGCCCGATTGCTTAAAGCTTAATTTTGCCAATCGCAACAGGAACGTATTCGCAAGAACTTTCACAACGATCTGCTTCATATTTCCGAATCATAAAACTTACTAAATCTTGATAATCACATCAATATTGGTAAGTTTTTCTGATATTCCTTTCTAGTTAAATCTATGAGTAGATTCAACTTGGCAAAAGAAATCAGATTTTTAACCTTT